>OCZT010000064.1_pt1 | contig 89760 bp, 82 predicted proteins | sample 1539031 | NCBI WGS metagenome assembly OCZT01 (sample SAMEA3539308, study PRJEB22396) | soil metagenome | biome: tundra; feature: field; material: soil | place: USA | collected 2010-05 | depth 0.15 m
TGCGCTTCAAGCTCACGTGTTCCGTGTGCGGGCGTGTTCGTGAAACATACGAAGCCGGAGTCAAGCGTGCGTACATGGATCCACGAACGCAGAACACAACACAGTTGAACTTCTGTAGTGTTTGCGGACAAGAAACAGTTCATAACATCGGCTGAATAAAGGAGTTTAGGATGTCTGAGTATCCAAAGTCGAAAGAGCGAAGGCTAAAACTGGCACACGCAATGATCTTGTTCTACAAACCGGATGCGAAGCCGGATGAAGAGTTGGAAGATGTCGTTATTGAAGAAATGACGAAGCGTGTTTGCAACGAGTTCAGGCAGATGCACAAGGTGACACGAATCGGTCTCTGTGGTTGCATTACAGAAGAAGACTTCCACAAGTATATCATGGAACAACATGATCGCGAAGTGGATGAGTGGGAAGAACACCGGGATCTGCTCAAGGAAATCACTGACGGTGTGGACGAGTTTTTGGCTGATCCATCTACCGCACGAACGCGTGTTGTCGAAGTGTCTCCTGCTGTACATACCGCTAGAATGGCCGCGTTCAAAGCAACATGTACAGACTCAGCTTTGACTGAAGATGAAGATGAAGATGAAGATGAAGATGAAGATGAAACACCCGTAAAAGCTGGGAGGACGTTTTCGTTATCAGCATCAGAAACAGCGAAAGCCCGTGCTTGGGAACGCGAGCAGATTGCGAAAGCGGACAAGCCAGCCACCATCGGTGGCAGGTTTCAATACCGGATCACACCAACTGCTGTTGGTTTGGTGGTGAAGGTATATGATACTCTTCTACAGGAAGAGATCGAAGTAACAGAATACGAAAACTGGTAAGGGGAAATGAAATGAACATTCACAGACAAGCTTTGTTTTAAGTACGCTAATTCAGGTGTACGAGGATCAAAGGAAAGTGAAATGAAACCTAAAAAGAAGCGTGACCTACGAAGGTATCGTGCTTCGAGAAGCAGAACCAATTACGGCAAGTTGGACAGGTCTCGTAACCACGGAATCGATGCCGAGGATCAGCCAATCAGAGAACGTATGCGCGGTCCTGTGTGGCGTGGAAACAACGGACATGGTGACGATACCTCGTTCGGGAACTGGAACAGCGGCAACATCGATGACATGATCCTTCACAGGATTGTGCGCCGGTTCAACAAACAACCGTATGTTAAGTTGGTTGCGTGGGTTGCCGAGAATTTGAAAGATCGCGACCGTGCTGTGATGGAAGATTTCTTGGTTCGCGAATTCTTCGACCATGCAAGACTTCTCAGTCATCGCAATCTCATCGAGTACGAAATCACGGATGCTGGATTGGTTCGTTGGAACCGGCAGAAGCGACGTTGGCGTAGACCTATACCAGAACAACTACGTTTGGTTGTCCCCATCGATGATGTGGGTTGTTACGTAGCTCACTGGTTGGATCAGAAGTGGTACCGTTGCGAGCTGGCTGGTTCTGAGAAGTTCAAGCACACAGCATTCGATATTGTAACTGGTTATGCATATGGTACAGATGCCCTTGGCAACAAGTGCAGGGTGTACCAGGCTTCGTATCTTGCGGGGTATGAAGTCAAGGAACCAGATCACCTCTATCCGAAACAGATCGTAGTTGGTGATGCACGATACAGCAAATTGTTTGTACTCCGCAAGCATTCGGTCACAGGTGAAGACGTTAAGAAGATCGATGCATACCTGAAACAGAATCCATTGAAGTGAGAATTTGTTGTTTTGGAGGGGTAGAACGTAATTGGTAGCGTTACGGACTTGAAATCCGTCTCCGAAAGGACTTGCAGGATCGTGGCCTGTCCCCTCCGCTCAGTGTTCATCGGGCATTTGACAGGTCCGTCGGTACATTGCTATCTTTGCATCTATACCTTCGGATACCGAGTAAGTCAGCCTTCAGTGCCTGACCCGACCGCGGACCCGAAGACCGAAACCTCGGAAACCGTAAAACAGTTGAACGCGGTAGCCGTACCTGAAACCATCGTTCGTTATCACACCAACCTTTCAAGGAAAGGGACATTGTATGAAAATCACCAAAACCAGAATCGTTGCAACCACCGCAGTAGTAGCGGCTTTGTTGGGATTAGCCTTCCGCTATCGCAAGCAGATCAAATCACTGATTGCATCTGTGAAGTCAATCGGTAAGTAACACTGTGCCACTCACCGTTGATCCATATACGGCAGAAGTTCTAGTTTACTTCGACGTACACAATCTCACATTCAGAGCCGCCGAAGCTCCTGGACCACCTGCTGGCTTCAAGAACAAGCAGGGATTTCCAACTGGCTACATGTTCATTTCCGTTGGAAAAGTCTATGCTGCATTGAGGTACTATGGATTGAAGCACGGCAAGCGCACGTGTTTGATGTTGTCCGCGCAAGAGAATTCCATGCACAGGAAGAAGATGTATCCCGGGTACAAGGCCGGACGTGTTCACCGCGAGTATTCTTCTTTTGAGGTAACGAACTACGTCGGAAAGATTCAGGAACGTACTCCGGATCCAGTTCAAGACTTCATGGAAGCCATGTCTCTGATTCCTTCTGTGAATGTGGTGATGAAGACACCGCACGAGACCGACGATGCTATAGCCAGTTCAGTGACGCAATTGAAAAAGGTAAACCATAAAGCAACGTTTGTGATCGTGAGCAACGACCGAGATCTTTGGGCACTACAAGGACCACGTGTGATCTGCACCAGCAAACCCGGAGCGGAGTTTACTCTGGACGATTTGGAAAAAGCGTATCTGACCAGGAATCCAAGGTTGCTTCCATTGGCAAAGGCACTGTTCGGAGACAGCAGTGACAAGATCAAGAAAGCAGTAGCAAGGGTAACGGAAGATAATTTTCCGAAGCATTTCCTGGATCGTGTGGTTCCAGTAAACGGTGAATCCTTGGCGGAATCATTTGAACTGGCTTTGAAGAAGAACAAGAAATTGATTTCCGGTACTTCGTTGGAGAAATGTTTGGGCAAGACCAAAGAGATCGAGACTGTTTTGGATGTGATTAGACTTAGGAAGAAGCTGAAGCTGTTGTACGTTACAGCAAAACCTGACATGAAGAAGATGTTGGCGCTGTTGGATTGGTATGAGCTGAAGAGTTTGGTAAAGGGCACGCAGGAAATGTTTGCATCCTACCAATCTGGGTTGAAACCGTAAACAGTTTGTACGGGGAAAATTTCCATGTCCACTTCCACCCATGCCAAGGAGAACTATAGAACGAACTCGGATACAGTTCAGGTTCAAGTTCAAGCTCTGATTGCCACCGTCGATATGCGGCTCTACGGAATGGTAGGCAATCCAAAACAAAACATTGATCCGTCGAGTCGCGCAAACCAAACAGATCCAGAACAGGAAATAACAATGGCCAAGTTGAAGCCCGTCAAGAAGTCCTCCAAGAAGCATGCCAAGCCCGAGCCCAAGGGAAAGATTGCCAAGAAGAAGGGCAAGAAGGTCGAAGACGAGGATGATGACGAAGACGAGACCGAAGAGGACGACGACGACGACGAAGGTGATGACGACGACGACGACGAAGGTGATGACATCGAGTCCGATGACGACGACGAAGAAGAGTCCGACGACGACGACGACGAGGAAGAGGACGACGATTCCGACGACGAGGACGAAGAAGAGTCCGACGACGACGAGGAAGAGGACGACGACGAGGACGAAGAAGAGTCCGATGACGACGAGGACGAAGAAGAGTCGGATGATGACGACGAAGAAGAGGGTGACGAGGAAGAGGAAGAGGAAGCTTCCGTTACTCCGAAGCTGAAGAACGGTTCCTATCAGATCACCAAGAACGATTCCACGTTCGAGGTTGTCGAGGGCCGCGGCGGATCGTACAAGAAGGGCGATCAGGTCAAGGTCGGTCGTGCAATCGTTGCCAAGTACAGCAAGTCCACCGTTATCGAAGTCGCTGGCGCCAAGGACACTGCCAAGCGTACTTGGGTTGTTCTCGAAGCCAAGGGCAAGCATGTCGTGGTTCCGGTCGAGTTCGTTCTGACCGCCAAGGGCAAGCCTGCAGGGATCCTCGAGACCGAGGCCGAGGAAGCTCCGAAGTCGAAGAAGGGTGCCAAGGCCGCCAAGAAGGGCGCCAAGGAAGAGAAGGCAGAGAAGAGCACTGGTTCGAACAAGAAGCTGATCAAGCGTCTTGACGCGGCCATTGCCGAGCTGTCTGAAATCCGGGAATCTCTGTAACGATCTCACAGGGAATGGAGACAACATCCATTCCCTTTCCACGCCACCTAACAGTGGCAGGAGGATGTGGAAAGAAACATGAGCCATCCAAACGTTGACTTGGCTTCAGAGATCGTGAAATGTACACGTGCTGTTGATCTTGATTCTGTGGAAGTGCTTGCAGTTTCTGGAAAGAGGAAAGGTTTCCTTTTGCTCGATTCAAAAACCAACAGGTATGTGCTCACGGCCAAGGGTCAGGAGTTCGTTGCAAAGTGGCGTAAGAAAGAAACTGTTCCAGTATCAGTTGCAAAGCAACCTGCATTGGTTGTGAACAAGTGATCTGGATCCAGTAGTATGTAGCCGGTGGATTAACACTCCACCGGCTTTTGTTGTTCATGCGATTTACGGAGGTTGTTAATGAAGGTCAAGAAATCTGCAAGCAAACTGAAGTCCAACAAGATCAAAACCAAAGTACCCAGGAGCGATATCGAATCCAGGATTAGTCGTGTTACGAAACCTCAGACCGCACCGGTATCGAGGATCAGCAAAGAAGATGCTGCTGAGGAGTTGGTGAAACAGGTTCTAGGTACGAGCGACAGATGCACAGCCAATATACAGAAGTCTGGGAAGGGCAGATGCATTGTAGTTGATTTTGACAACACGGATGCAGACAAACTCACGGCCCTTGTGTTTGGCGGATCTGGTATCGTTATCATCGCTGAACGAAATCCAGCAGAGCACGTTTTCAATTCCAGCAAGCATACATACGACAGCATTGAGAATGCATCCAAGTTCATCAGACTTGGATTCCTGAAAGGTAAACCTGAAGCTGCATTGCGAGTACCTGAGAAGGTGAGCTCTGGTAGGTTCGGCAAGAAACCTGCAGAGGAAGCAAGTTCGTTGGACTGATACATGGTGCTTTGGTACTGTAACATAATACACCGAATCATCATCAACACACTCAATCTCAACGACGAGGTCACCTGAATGCTCTTGGAAGTTCTCTCTTCTCTGTTTGACGAAGTCGGTTTGAATCCTGTTCAGCGGAGATGTGCTGCCAGATCATTGGTACGGGTCCTCTGTAAACTTGCCACGTACAGGCAAGAGGTGGATTCTGGTTTACGGAAAGCATTGGGCATGGAATTGGAAAGGGAACTGTTTCACTGGTGGCAACAGCAACGTACAAACAGGGATCTGTTGATGTTGGTATGGCGTGGAGTCTACTGTTTCGCTGAAACAGGAAATGCAGAACATGCAGAACACCTTACTGGCATTCATCAGCGCGATATACGTTATGCATATGCTCAGTTGAATCAAAAGGATTTGAAGGAGATAGGCAAGTCCACACTGGATTGGAACAAGCCCGGGATCAGTCAGCAGAAGATCATGAAGATCATGAAGGAAGTTGAACCAACGATCAGACATTATGTTTACAAACTCAGATTCTTGAAGATGAGCGATGTATCGTTGACGCAATTGGATCTCATGGCAATGTTGAAATTGGAAGCGTTGTCTTTGATCACGCGGTACGAGTGTGAACGTTCGCTTCCGCATATTCGGAACACGGTTCTCCGTGGTTTGAAATCGTACTGGTCCGAGACTGTTAGTTACTACAAGCGTGCCAAGCGCGATCTCATGCCATCCCACGAAGTTGAGGACATCAATGGCAAGCACTTCGATTACGAGAACATTCGACAAAGCCTCACGCTGAAGACCAGTACCGGAGATGGTGACGGCGAGATCGAGAATCCTGCGTTGTTGTCCAAGTCAACCAATATCGAAAAGGATCTGGAAACTCGATCTGTGATTCGGTTGGTTCGCAATCGTATTCCAAGGTATGGTAAGTATCTTGGCATTTGTGTATTGGAACGGAAGAACAAACGATTCCATAAATGGCTCCGTGAAAACGAACTCAGGGTGGATACAACAGCAGCATTCCACAGATCCGCCAAACGGTTCTGTGGTGTTACGTCAGTGGACGAGGAACGTGCCAAGCGGTTGATTGCTGGTGAGATGGGCTATAGTCTCATGGCATAGCCGTTGTGGTTTTGATCAATGAAAGCAGGTCACGTGAACGTGGCTTGCTTTTTCTGTTTTGAGAATGTATATTTTATACGTGGGGTAGTCTGTAGCCGTTTGAAATTAGTCACGGCAACTATTCAGAAACGAACAATGTAACCACGGAGCATGAAATGAAACGCTCATTCGCATACAAGCACATCCGCACATTCATCGCCCGGCATCGCACTCTCGTTCACCACAACCTGAAAGAGGTGGTATGATGGCAAAGAAAACCGTAGACGTTAAGAAACAGATGAACGCTGCCAAGGCGTTTGCGTTGCTGTGGATGGACGAGTGCTCATGGGATCTTCTTGAAGGAAAGAAGACAGGAATTTTTCCGGAAGGCAAGTTCCTTCAACTTACACATATGTGCGAATCACTCGGAGCATTGCCGCAGTCGATGGCTGAATCCATTTTGGTTCGCGCCTTGTTGGAGTTTCATGCAGGAAGGTGTCTGGCATGACACAGAATTTGAAAACCACGCACCACCTCCGCCTCGAAAGTGGAATTGTTATTCAGGGTCGATTGGATCACGATCTTCATTATGAAGTTCGCAAAGCAAAAGAGAAGTTGCACGGAGAACTGGATCACAACGCAGGTTATCTCCTGGACAACGAATACGTCAATGCCGTGTTCCGTCGCCGCGAAACCGGAGAGCGATATGTATGTCGGAGCATTCACAATCAGTGGTATTGCTCGTCTATGGCTCTGGTTGGCATCTTCTGCAAGGAAAGTGGATCATCATTCTCTCACGTTATCCAATCTACCGTTCCCAGTGCGATCCTGGAAGGTGATCATGCCCGTGACTTCTGGAACGAGCATGAACTGTTGTGGAAGGCAACGGAACCTAGGTGCATCTACTGTGGTAAACCCGTCGATTCACTGGATAACAAGTTCTATGAATGTGGAATGATTCGACACTACAATCGCTGTGGTTGTGAAGAAGCGTTGGCATGCAGTCTGCCTGAAAGTCATCCGCACGATATACATCCATGGATTCTTGGAAAGGTTTGAAATGAAAATCATGTCCGACACAGACGAGTACCTGTACAAGAACTTCAACGATTTCGTCCGATATACAGCCGAGTACAACGGAGATGCTTCTGGATTGATCGCTGCGCACAGCGACAAGTGTTACCAGTACCGCGATTACTGGGAACAGGAAGACATTTGTTTCAACCATGGATCGATGCTTTACCTGTTGTCGTACTTGCCACCGTTCAGCAATGAAGTCGATAGGTCCAAGATCAAACAGTGGGTTGTGAGAAACTACATAAACTACATGCATCTACTTCCAGAATAACGTAAGGAGAATACAGTGTATACCAACAACGACGAGATATTGGCTTTTTTCAATGGCACAGCCGATACCAAGTATCTGTTTCAGTTGAACATTCACATGGGAAGCAGATTGAATGTCCATCAAAGACCGGATGGATACTTCTATGTTTTGGATGTTCTTGAGCGGAACCAGGAAGAGCATACCTATGCCGTATTCATGGTTACGGAGAAACTTCTGCGATTGTATCTGACTAGCCATGTTCCATTCCGCAGGCTCTTGAGCACAATGGGAAGTGACTGCTCTCCGTTGCCTGTTGTGGTCAAGGCCACCAACTCAGACAGAAAGACATACAAGATGGAAGAGGTTCCTATGTCCGCTTTTCTTTTACAGGAGTCGGGTGCAGGAGAGCATGTTTATCAAGAATCGGAAATGGATCATTTTGATCTCGGCCCTGTGAAGAAATGGTTGGCTGAACACAAACAAGAGGTGATTGCAAAGTGAATAACACCAAAGCAACCTTCGACGCGAAATTGCTCATGCTCCCGTCATGGCTTATTGTGCAGATTCTGATACCGATCATGCCCACGTGGAATCAGATCCGCATTGACAAGCCGAATCTGGATCGTTGGGCTTTTGCACCTACGGATATGTTGGTTTCGTTCAGCATCTTTTTCTGGATTGTCATCATAGGCAGTTTCCTCCTCATCGTTGAAAGGTGTATTTGAAATGTCCAAGCAAACAGCACTTCGTGGGTTTCGTCAAGTATTCGAGTGTTTCGACGCCATTGCCGAAACGACCAAGAGAACTGAGAAGTCGAAGATCCTTACCGATCTTTACAACTCCCCTGAATCCGGACTAGCCAGACATTTGTTCTGGCTTGCGATGGGAACACCCAAGTTCTACGTTACCAGCAAGCAGATCCCAGTCAAAAAGCAGAAGACCGATGGGTACTCATCACTGGATGCCGCAGGCAATGCATTCCTTGAGATCTTGGACAGTCTCATGTCCGGGGCGTTGTCTGGCAATGCCGCAAAGTACGAACTCAGCGCATTTTTCAACCAGCTTCAGAAGAAGCACATCGAATACAGCGAATACTTCAGGTCCATCCTGGATAAGAAACTCAGGCTCGGTGTGGACACGACTGTTACGGAATTGTGGACTGACATCGTGGAAGTGTTCGGTGTTCCGAAGGGCAAGGCACTCTGCAAGCAGAAGACAGGTGAAGAGGACAAAGCCGCAAGGAAAATGATCTCATTTCCTTGCGATGTTGAGCCGAAGAAGGACGGCTACAATATATCGATCAAGTGCAACCTGAAGACACGCAAGGCCGTGGCATTGTCTTCCGACAACATGGAACTTCCGGCCCTGCAACCGTATGCTGATCTGATTTTGAAGTCGCTCTTGAAACAGACGCTTCCAAATCAGTTCAACAACGAACCTGTTATCGTTCTTGACGGAGAATGTGAATCCAGATACGACATCACACGTTCATCCGACACCGATAATTGGAAATCGTCTTGGGGAAAGACCAGCGCACTTGTCAAAGCTGGTCTGACCAAGAAAGGTTTTGATCCGAAGCGCATCACAGCCACTATGCAAAAGAAGATTGACGTGGATCTTCTGTTCAGCATCTACGAAGTCTATCCGGCATCAGCACACAGCAAGACCTTCAATTGCCCACGACCCGCACGCAGGAAGTTGTTCACTGCTGTTGTGGGCGGCACTAAGTCAAAGGCAATCACAGCAATCGAGTACGTTACTGTGAAGAACGAAGCAGAAAGAGTCAAGGCGCATCAGAAGTTCCTCGCACGTGGTGAAGAGGGTTCCATCGTGCGTATGCCCGACGTTGGCGTGCTTGCAGATTCCCGGTGGCGCGGAAACTTCGTGAAGGTGAAAGCATATTCCAAGGAAGATGGAATCATTCTCGGAGTTGAAGAAGGTGAGGGTAGGAACGCTGGAAAGGGCGGTGCTTTCATTGTCTACCTAGTCGAGAAGAAAAAGATCTCACGTGTAACTGTCCCTACAGACGCGGCCAAGGAATGGGCCTGGAAGAATAGATCGGCTCTGCATGGGTTCGGTGTGGAAGTTGTCGGTGCAAAGGACTTGACAGGTGATGCGAATGCTTCACGCAATCCAGTACTTGCACGGTTCCGCGACGATCAAATGCCGATGGGCTTGAAGGAGGTGCAGGTGATCTGCACCAAGAACAAGCTTTCAGTTCCGATCAAGGATAACATTGGAAGTAAGTTGTTTTCACAAGCGATTGCAAAGATCGCGCAGTAAGAAGGATTTGAAATGTTGAAAATCAATTCAGATAAGCCATACCACATCTATGCTGATGTGCTCGAACAAGGTGCATTGGATCAATTCGAATCTGCCATGGCGCAACCGTTTGTAGTCAAGGGCGCTCTGATGCCAGATGCGCATTTTGGATACTCACTACCGATTGGTGCTGTTGTTGCTACAGGTGGTGTTATTGTACCATCTTGGGTTGGCTATGACATCGGGTGTGGGATGTGTGCCATGCCAACTTCTTTCGAAGCCGACCAACTGAAAGACCATGCGAAGAACATCTTCGACGACATCTACAAAGCACTTCCGGTTGGATTCATCCACAATCAGAAGCCCTCAATGTGGGTTGGTAACGAAGATATCAAATGCACCAGCAAGATGCGCGAAATCTTTGAGAAAGACGGACTGCGTCAGCTTGGCAGTCTCGGCGGCGGGAATCATTTTGCTGAAGTCGGTGTTGATGGTTCAGGCAAGGTGTGGATTGTTGCACACTCCGGATCTCGCGGAATCGGACATGCAACAGCTACACACTACATGAAGTTGGCATCAGGCACCGACAAGGCGAAGGAAGGACACTTCGGGTTCGACGTAGAATCAGAAAACGGTCTTAACTATATCGATGATTTGAATTTCTGTTTGCAGTTCGCTCTCGCAAACAGGCGTGAGATTATTGAACGCATCTGTTCTGTACTGTCGAGCCGCATCAGTGGTTCTGGTGAGTGGGAATCGATCATCAACAGGAACCACAACCATGCCGAGTTGCGCGATGGCTTGTGGATCCACCGCAAGGGCGCTACGCATGCAGAAGCTGGTATGCTTGGTGTTATTCCAGGAAACATGCGAGACGGTTCATTCATTGTTCGCGGCAAAGGTTGTCCAGATTCTTTGTATTCCTCATCGCACGGTGCAGGACGGTGTCTTGGTCGCAAGGAAGCGCAACGTACATTGACGATGGATCAGTTTCAAGAAACCATGGTAGGTGTTGTGGCTCGTGTCGATTCATCCACGTTGGATGAATCGCCGTTCGCTTACAAGGACATATACGATGTCATGAAACACCAGACTGATCTGGTTGAAGTTATCACGCGCATCAAGCCAACCGTCAACATCAAAGGTTGAACTGTGCAGAAGTACATCATCACCTCACGTGGTCCGATCATCTTTCCGGACAGTTACAACCACAGCGATTTCAAGGACATTGGCCCGAACAACGTAATGGAATCCGCTGGAGCATTTGCTGGCGCTGTAGATAAAGATGGAGTTCTGCGTGTGGCGGCAGTCGGAGGCTTGATGACTCTCGGCTTGCACACGAAGCCGACCGACAGTGAAAAGTTGGAGCGGATGCTGAACAACTTGAGGGCATGACCAGATGAAACCATACATTCTCGTTACAACGTTCGATGGACCTGTAATGGCAGGTGCAGAGGAAGGTGTCATTCCAGATCGTTTGCGTTGTGTTCGTTATGACGATGCAACGGAAACACCTCAGTGCTGCAGGCATCCTGGAAAACCTCATGGCTTTGTATTCTGCGGACCAGCGAATATATCCGACGGATCGGTCGTGGCACGGTATAGGAAACTGTATCACAGGAAATCCAGATCGATGAAGGTCTCGTGGAAATTTGGTCCGAAGCCGGTTTGGTTCCGTAGGAAATAGATGTTTGTGTTTTCGGATTCTAGAATGTATATTTTATACATGGGGTAGTCCGTAGCCATTTGAAATTGGCCACGTCAACTACTCAGAAATGAACAGTGTAACCACGGAGCATGAAATGAACAAGACGACCAACGCGAAGAAGCCAACCACCAAGGACATCATCGAAAGCATTGTGTCCAAGCTTGCCCCAAGCGCACGTGAGCAAGCTACCAATGCTCTGGCAACTTTAGCACCTCAGTTTCTCGCAGCACAAGCGGCAGGTACGGACATTGCAATACCTGCAAAGTACGAACTGAATCTTCTTCCTTACACGACTGTACTTGAATTCCTGTTCCGTATGTTGAAGCCCAAATATGTGTTGGAACATATCCTGGTTCCGAAACTGGCCAGTCGCCTAGACGTTACTCATGATTGCTTGTCGTATGATGCCGAACATGTTGACAACACATACATTCAGGCACGTGAGTATTCAAACAAACCAACTGTTCTTTTTGTTGATGTCTCTGGAAACTATTCGGTGTGCATCGCTGAAGGAGGAAGCGACAAGAAGGTTTCTGTCAAGAAGAACTATCCTGCATTCATACAGGAGTGTGTTGATAGGTTTGCAGAACAGAACAGAAAGGCAACATCAGCTCATGCTGTGCATGAAAGTATCGTTAATTTGCATTGGGTTGTCAAAGGTCGTGCTATGAAGATCAGCAAGTCAGAAGTAGATAGCTTGCGTGAACTTGCAGAGCATCTGACAAAGTTCGTTGCGAACGTGAACAAATAGAACTCCAAACCTACAAGGAGAACACGATCATGGCAAAAAGACGCAACCCATTCGATCCCAAAGTGAAGAAGGCCGAACGCCAAGCCGCCAAGGAAAAGAAGATCGAAGAACTGCGCCGCTTCAATGCTGCCATGCACAAGGAAGCTTTGGATGCGGAAAACGCAGTTGAGAAGCATGAGCGCGACATCACCCGTGCCGAAGCTGAAATTCCGAAACAGCAGAAGCGTGTAACGGCACAACAGAAGAAGGTTGATGCTGCAAGGAAGAAACTGGATTTGGAACTGAAGCGTTTGACACAAGCCACTGTCAACGTCGTCAAGGCCGAAACCAAGGTCGCGAAGATGAAGAAGGCCACTGCCGGAAAGCAGCGTCGTTGCGATGGTAAGTTCAAGCGCTTCAATGCAAGCGAGGACAAGCTCGCAAAACTCACAGGATACAAACTTACGAAAGGACTTTGAGATGAACAAGCAGTTGAAAAACAAACTTGAATCCGCGGCATTGCTTCTGTTGATTCCTGCTGTTGGTTTGTTTTCGTTGCTGGCAATCTTTCGCTGGGAGTGGGAAGAGTTGAAGCGTTGCACCCGCATGAACATGATTGGCAAGTTCGCTAGAAAGTGCCAGCAGACTTCCAGTTCCTGCAAACGTGGAATCGTTATCACAGCAGTGATTTTCTGCGTTCTGTGTGTGGGCAATGCCCACGGAGAAACCACGATCATTGCATCCACCGTGCGTGATACCGTTGGATGCGAACGTACAGTGATCTACACTTTCCATATGAACCAAGCGTGGCACTGGCATTGGGTCTCCAAATAACATCCACAGGAGGATTGCTGTGATACGCGATATGCAAACCGTGGTTGAGTTGTTTCCGAATATAAAGGACATCTACCACGCATGTATTGGTTTCCTCATGCCGGAGGAAAAGAAGATCGCACGTGAACAAATTCCGTTGTGGGAACAGGAACTTCCACGTCTGCGTCGCGAAGTTTCTGTCATGGCTACACGTGCCCTTGCCGCGCAGAACATGCACAGAGAACATCCAACTGATCAAGCTATGGATGAAGCCGTCGAAGCGAACAGGTTGGCGTATGTCTCTGAACAAGCATACCACATGGCAAGGAACGAGATACATACTCTCAGGTACCTCATCAACAAAACTGAAGGCATGCGCATTCGACGCCCGATCAGTAACAAGGAGAACTAGATCATGTCCAAGACTTCCAAGCATCCTGTCGATTCCGATGCCATCACCATCAATGCCGTTTGCGGGGTATTGCGCGACAGTGGCCGAGACAATGCCTCCGTTCAAGCGATTGCCGAGGTGCTCAAGACGTACATGTCCAAGTATCCGGAGAAGGGCAAGAGGCAGAAGAAGCAAACCAAACGCGAGAAGTTCTATTCGGCAATGTCCGACGACGAAGATAAGATAACGACGTTGGACGATGCTCTCATGTTCATCCTCAAGTACACCGAAGGAACGATCCGATACGACTCAGATCTCCCGTTCGCATTCAGCCTGTCCAGTGGTGTGGACGAAAAGCTGAAGAGGCACCTCCACATCATCGACGACTTCCAGTACTGCGTTAGCTTGATGGTCACGCCACGCAAGGTTTTGGAAGAAGTCTTCAGCAGAAATCAATTTGGAGTTTCCAGCTTGGCTCCCGATGCAGAGTTCACTTCAGTGTTTCAATCCGTGCTTATGGCAGCAGTTAGAGGTTCTGCTGAAGACCGTCTGGCAATTATTCTGGAACAGATCAATACCGATTCTCTGAATGTGGGATCGAAAGAGGATTTCAACATGTTCTGTCGCAGGATCAGTTCTTCGCACTGATCCGCAAATAACATCCACAGGAGAGTTTGAAATGCCGACGATGCTGACACATGCAGGTCAGTTTAATTTTTCGCATGTGGCATACGTACATGCCACTCAAGTGGCTACAGACTAGATTTAAGTATATGTTTGTGTTATCGCTCGGGCTCTGTGCTCGGGCGATTTTTTCGCGTCTGGAATCATGGTCGGTACACCACCCGACTTTGATACTTAGTCTCAATCTACGGATGCCGCCTTGGGCTGGCCCTGGTCGCTGGTCTGGAAAGCGGTTCCAGTTGAACCAATTTCTAGGCCACTGGTAGGCCCGTGGGGACGTTTTCACCAGTTGACCAGTATTCGGACACGTCCTAGTCCGCTCCGCCCTTCTACAGCCCTCCCAGGAGGTCCTGGGAGGGTGTTCATTTGGGCACTATAATAGTAGATAAGATGGTCCGTTTATCCTCTGTTTGGTTCCGGTTGGCTTGTTACGCATGATCGGAACCATAGCAGGTCCTGGTAGTTTTGTTATCCAACACCGATCCTGGTATTACCCTGGCCGAAACCGTAAACAGTTGGCATGAGCGAATTCTTTGTATGGCCAAAGCTATGAAGTTGAAACCAAAGAAAAAGAAGTTGAAGGTTCGTGCCGTTGAATCGGTGAAGAAGCCGAAAGCAATTCTACGGCACCGACTATTCGTTCCTGCCGAATATGTCACTCAGGAAATGAAAGATAGTTACACGGATGAGATCCCAGATGCTTTGCCAGAAACTGACGAATACGGAGATCCTGTTCTGGATCGTACTTTGTATCTGGAAGGCTGGAAACGACACAAACGCTCTCACAGGTACAGTTTCGTTCGTGGAGATGTTGCCAAGTACAAAGAGCTATTCAAAGACTTTGACATCGTGGACAAGACCGCGGATGTGATGTTGAAGCACGACATCAAGTTCTTGGGGGTTCTGGTAGACGGGGAGTATATGCCGTTGTATCCGGAACAGAAAAAGGCCATCAAGGAAATGCTCCAGAACCACTACGGTATCCTGGAAGCACCTCCTAGGTTCGGTAAAACCACGGTAATGACCAAGCTGATAACGTTGTATAAGCGTAGAACAGTCGTGTTCGTCCACCAAATCGATTTGGCTCAACAGTTCGAGAAGGAATTTCGCAGGTGTACCAACATCAACGAAATAGAGAAACGTACTGGTAGAAAGTTGATTGGTCTGGCACGGACTTGGGAAGAGGTATCCAAATACGAAGTAGCCATAGTTACCTGGCAGAAGTGGCATGCTGGTAAGGGTGGCAAAGAAGCACTGAAAAAGTTTTCTAATTCGTTTGGTTTGACTCTTGTTGACGAAGGCCACAGGTTCAGCTCGAAATTCAGCGCCAAGGTAGTGGATCGTTTCAATACCAGATTCAGGATCAGTGTCACTGCGACACCGGAACGCAAGGACCAAAGGGATGCAGTGATCAAACAGATCATTGGTCCTGTTACCGTACGTGGCAAGAAGAAGCAGGTTCCCCTGCACGTTCACCTGGTATATACGGGGTTCGCTCCGAAGTTCAGTCGCTGGACCACGTACATGTCCAAGATCATGAAATCCAAGACCAGGAACAAACTCTGTTTGAAACAAGTCGAGAAGGAAGTTGGCGAAGGGCACAGTGTTCTCGTAGTTACTGTTTTGGTGAAACATATCCTGGATCTCGTTGCCAATCTCAAATCCAAGGGCATAGCTGCAGAAGCGTTCTACGGCGGAGCGAAAGATCGTGAGGGGATTCTGCAACGAGCCAAAGCTGGAAGGACCAAGGTCATTGTCGGTATGCGTTCGATGCTTACTGGGGTCAACGTACCCAGATGGGATGTCATTCACATTCTCGCACCGACTGCAAACAAGCCAAACCACTACCAGGAATTCAGTCGTGTCAGAACCATCCATCCTGGAAAGAGGTTCGCCACCGTGTTTCACTATCTGGATAATTGCGGAGCCGGTAGAGGTTGTTACCGAACCGTACACAGCAATTACATCTCACCGTTGTATCAACCCATCAGTTTCGTGGACAAACATGGAAATGTTCTGAAGAAGAATCCGAGTTTGAAACTGATCAACGAATTGAGTTCTGAAGCAGGCAAGTACAACGATACTCCGGATACGGAAGGAAACGGAAAACGTAAACCTGTTGGGTTTGCAGGTGGCAAGCCTATATTCGGTTGGTCAAATGCCAGCATGTTTAAGTCAACCAGAGGTAAGAGATAGAATATGAAAGGATGTGCAAAATGCTAAATCTAGACAATATCCTATACATTAACAAACTCCTCCGTGATACAGAGCATTTCAAACCATCTGATCCATACGGAATTGCACCAGATAGTCTGGAATCTCAACTTCGTGATCTATTGATTGAAGCACTGCAGGAATTGCATTTCACCGATGCAAAGAAATTCAAACTGCCTGACGAAGTTCTGGCCGAACAGGATTGGCATGAAGATGAAGACGAAGGTTGGATAGGTGACGGTTGGAGTCTTGATGTCTGGGGAACTTTAGATGGTTACGAACATGTTGAAGATACGGCTTGCAACAAACACAGTCTGCCTATTCAGGCCAGATTCCGCAAAGTGTCTGAGAAGAAAGAAGGTGCTTAATGTATACTCTTGGGATGCTTGCACGTGACATGGACGCGTACGCCAAGAAACACAAGGTCGGCATCTACGCCAAAACAGATCCAAATGAAAAACGCACATTGTCTGAAGTCATGGCAGATCAACTCACATCCGTTATTGGAAACACTCCAGTGTGCCCGCGTTTTGTTTATGCTGACACGGAACCAAAGAAAACTATATCAGATGTGATGGATGCGAAATCGATGATTCCTTTGCAGAAAGAAGGTGCTTGATGTCTGAAGATATCTCAATCAAGAAGTCGAGGCGTCGAATCCAGAAGGATGAGGTGATTGCCAAGCAACTTGAAAATGCAGAGGCAATTCAAATCAGTTCCACCCTGACCAAGGAACTCGACAACTACTTCACAACCTCACGTGATCTAGCCAGCGGAAAGTACAGTTACTCAGGGGTCACTGCCGGTTTTGAGAAGCCACGTGCGAATATGGAAAAGATCGCAGCGGTTCTTCTGAAGATCCAAGCCTACAGGGACAGAGTGATTCCGTTGCAATGCCTTCTTCTGGATCATGCCAATACGCTGACTTCCAGCAAACGTGTAACGGAGGAAGTGATTCGGGAACGCTACAGCGAAACCTTGAAACAGCGTGGATCCCTGGCAATGCAGGATGTGTTCATAAATTCCATCATCGAACCGATCCTAGCCAAGCGTGAATACGTGGAGTTGTTCTTGAAGCGGTGTGAGTTGATTCAAAAGAATCTGGATAATTCATACTTTACCTACATGGGCGTCAAGAAGATTGGCGAGGACATTATTAACAGAGCAGAAGGCGGAAGGCATTCAAATGTCCAATGATAAAAAGGCGAAGAAACCCAAGACCACGGAGTTTGTTTTCGAGGATCAGTTCTTCCTCAGACCTGGCACACCAACAGAGTCGGATATAATTGTTCCTCAGCAATCCACAGTTTTAACAACGTATTTCGCTAATTTATTTAGAGAGTGGTTCCGTGCTGGCAAGATAGATTTCGATGAAACAACGCACAAGGATTTTCAGGAACTGGTACTCCAGTACGTCAAACAGACTGCTTCTGTTGTTATGGTAATGGAAGATGTGAAGGTATCTAGGAATGCAGTAGGGCTCAACCTTCCTCTGGATACGGAAGCTATCAAGACCATTGCTGAGTCAATGCTCGACATCAAACTCCTCAAGAACATGGCTGACCTTCTCGGACTTTCAGAATACGTGGATGATATCGTTGGAATTGAGTTGGAGAAGAAGTTCGGAACCGCTTTGGAACGTTCTCGCGTGGCACAGAAGCGTCGGCAACACCAACAGGATCAAGAACGTTGGCTTCGCGATACCGCGGCCGGAATCCATAACATAGTCCGTGAGATCTCGTCAACGTTGAAATCCGATGCATCCAAACAGCCGAAGCCGATCACGGCAAATCTAAGAGACCGCGCCACAGCACAGATCCTAAAGGACCTGCACAAAGGCACTACGGAATCCGTTTCAGAAGAAGGCGGGTTCCCAACACCAAGTTAAGTTCAATGCTTGAGGTATACTGTTCATGCCTGAAACAAAATCTACGCAGACGAAGATCATCTACCGCGACTACGGCGACAACCTCGGTGATTTGATCATTGCTTGTGGATTCCGTTTGTTTGTTCAGGGTGTGGACGTGAGTGATCATGTCCTCGGTAGCATTTCCTGGTCCTACGGTGGCCGCGGAACAGAGAACTCGTGTTCGTTCACGTTGGATAACAACAACAACAAGTTCGTGTTGCGTCCGTCCAACCTCGGACTTTCTGAAAGCATGTCCGATTCAGCCAGAAGCTTTGCAGACGACGAATCATTCAGTACAACACAACCGTGGAAGATCACGACTCTGAAATCTGGTGCTGGAGTTCAGTACATTTCCAGCGCATCAGCGGAAGCGCAAGGTCTTACCGAATACAGCGAAACTGCTAAACATGATTTGTATCTGAACAAACTCCGTCAACGTGTTACCTTGGAAACGCAAAGCGGAGAGAAATACAACCTCCGCGGAAACACCAGCCTGGTAGATGGTTCAGTAGGAACCACAACCACTCCGGACATTTCCCTGTACGAGGGATTGTTTCATACACAGTCTCAAGTGATCAATGTCATGGATCAGGTGCGGCTATACGTACTCGATCCAAACCACGATCCTATAAGCGAGCACGAGTCCCTGTGGATACCAGCATTCACAGGTTTTGTTATGTCTGCACCTCCAGAACACGACTTCTCGACAGGACAATCCACAATTGCCGTGACCTGCTCTGATATACGGACACTGTTGAAGCGCAAGCGCGTATTCGTAAATTCCTCGTCTGCCGATCAAATCACCCCAGCTATTTCGTCAAACAATGGCTTGTTCAAGGATATCGTTCTTCCGAACAATACCACTACCAATGCATTCGCAGATGCCAGTTTGACTTTCGAGGGTCTGTTGGGTTTGGCATTGATGGGGATCAGATTCACGGACAATGCAGGATCAGTTACAAAGAAAAACAAACTATCTGATTTTTGTCTTCCTCAAGGTGCCAGTTCCACAAGGCAGGGAGATTGGTCCAGCACAAAAACAGCATATCAAAGCAAATCCTCAGACGGTACGCCAAATCCAGACAACGCCCTTGCAAATGCCAATGGTTTCGGATCGTTGTGGTTTGGTTACTATTATATGTACGACACTACGCTTGCAGTTGACGCCGTGGGCGCCAATTCCAATCCAGCTCGCGAAGATTTCATGAACTCATGGAATCGTTTGGTCACATTCGGACAAGACTTCGATTACTTGACCTGGACACAGATGCTCACGCAAGGTCAAGGAACCAGACCAGGTGGAGATTCAAGTGCATTGGGTACGTTGGTGCATTTTCTGTTTCCAACTGGCGGAGGGCAGGTAACCACATTGTTGGATCGCCAGTTCATCGATCAGATGGGTGTGCAGCGAGAGTACATGTCAGTCGGTGAGATCCTGGAACAGGTTTGCGAACGTCTGGATTATCAATACAGCGTAACTGGTGCAGGCGATATCGTCTTCGAGTTCCCAATGTACGATTTCCTTCCCAGGGACATGGGCGAAGAATTCAAGAACGTATACGCTGTTTCAGATTCTGTGAAATCGCACACGCTCAACGATGAAGCCAATTCCAACCCATGTACTGCACTCCATGTAACTGGAGGCTACACAGATCAAGCCAATTCTCCGCAAGGCGTATCTGAACAGATCCTGCAGTACAAGTATTCCATCTTCATCATACATGATATTCTTGCAGACAGATATGGTTTGAACTTGGAAGAGTATCCAATCCCATGGTTGACCAATGGACCAAACACAGGACTCACAGACGAAGACTACCAGAGGTTGTTGGGTGTGTTCGGTACATTCGAATTCTTGAAGCGATTGACTGAGATGTCTTCCATGTCTATCAACGCCTGTTACAATCCGTTCGCCAGACCGAACCGTCCATACTACTACAACTTCGGCAGACGTTTGGCTATGACTGATACAGTACAGAATACGCTTTCGTTCTTCAGCAATGCCGATACCACAGTGGATACCAAATACGTTCGTCGCATTCATGATATCTCCGGAAGCGTTATTGCATTCGGTGGATCCATGTCCGATGGATCAGGTGATTTGAATGGGGCTAGTGCATTGCCGTTGAACTATTCCAACAAGAACTCGTTGGATGCCTTGTTCGACAATACCAAGTACGATGCATATATATTGCGGCTGTTCAATTCAGGAATCGATATTTTGATACCAACAGGTACTGGAACAGTTGGTGCTGCGAATACGCAGTTCGGATCAGCCGTTACGGAGAAACCAAAACAAGCAGTATGTGCATGGTCTGCCGCGGACAAGGCGGCATTCGATCGGTTGTGTTCCGAACAGGGAATCCCCGCAGCCAATATGATAAGCGTTATGCTTCAGGAAAGTCAGCTAAATACATCTGCTTTGAACAAGACAAATCAGCCGGTTACGCATTCAGATGGTACTCCGTTGATTGTCAATGGCAAGCAGGCCAACTCGCCTACGTATACTCTGGGTTTGTTTCAGATGCAGCCTGTCAACATTGCCACCACGCTCCAAAAGCATCCGGAACTAAATCCTAATGCGGGTGCAGTTGACGGAACCAACCTTGCTTCTTCACAGTATGTTAAGCAAAGGAAAAACGGGAAGGGTTCCTATACACCAAACAATCTCAGTGGATCCGAATACGACGGAGACCTCTCCAACAAGGAACAGTTCTCCGCGGCATTCGTTCAGCAGTTCAGTACTCCGGCTTCACAAATCAACCTGTATAATGCATGGCTTGGCGACATCAAGAAGACGCTTCCTCCAGGTTCGCAATTCAGTTCCTTGGATACATTGGCTGCAGTGCAAACTGCAACTGGAAGCGTCAAGCAATCTCTCACCAACCCAGCGGCATTGCCTGCAAATGTGAAGCAGTATAAAACAACTCTGGCAGGTCATCTGAATCAGGCGCCTTTGGTGTATGCTGTTATGGCAAACGGTTGTACCTCTGGATCCGGAAGCACAGCTCCTTCTGCAGATGCCGCCAATCCAAATGCGTCGGTGAACCATTCACTGGATCAGGCAAATGCAGATAGGTTTTTCGGTTCTGGTGCAACTGCAGCAAAAGGTCAAGCTGCATTCGATGCTGCACAACAGGCGCAGCAAGCCAATGCCATAGTAACTACAGCAGGTACTGGCATGGGCATGAATGTTGCACTTGGACGAAGCACGGATATTGTAGGCACCATGACAAAACAACTGCAGAGCAATACAGCAGATCCAAATCAAGTCAAATCGTTCCTGACAACCCAAGGTGTTGTGGTTCAACCAGCAACTTCCACGCCTGCTCCTTCGACATCGCTGACTACTCCAGTACAGCAACAACCGCCAGCACCAAGCTACATGAATGTACCACCAGGGTATGGTCTAAGTAACAAGCAGGTGGATCGTGTGAATACCACAGGACTAGCCACTAAACCATGACAACGCAGAGGTACTTAAGATGAACGACAGAGTACGCCGTGTAGCCTCTGAGCATTTCAAGAATGTGACAACCCCGTCTGTTTCAGGTCTTATCGTGGCCGTGAATCCGGATACAGAATCTGTAACAGTTGACATTGGATCCTCGGTCGTACAGATCACACATCCTTTCATTTCCGGAAACGCTTGGATCCGAGCGCTACCTGGAGTTGGTACGCAATGTACGTTGGCTTGGAATCAAACCCGTCAGTGTTATGATTTCGTTGCCTATGCACCATCGCAGGGATATGCACAATCCCAACTTCAGTCGTACATGAACCGTAAATCGTTGTACCGCAATCTTCGCGAAGGAGAATTGGAGCTTGCGAGCTCCGGTGGTGTCACGACACACTACAGTTCCAGACCTGTATTCAATGGACGGGCTGGTGCTGTTTCATGGACCTATGATTCGGACAAACTTGAAGCGTCTGCAACAGCACCTACACATGTTACCCGCGGGCACAACAACACCCCGGATCAAATCGGAAACGAAATCAGATTCGGAGTCGTGAAACGTCCGTTGTCCAGTACACGGGAAATGTATGCATTGACGGCTCCGTTGTCTAATCCCATCGTTGGTTTGTACACATATGCATATGAGTACTTGATCAACCTCGCTAACGACAATGGCGCTCCGTTGATCGATCACAGACTAGGTGAAGTTTACGATGATCAGTTGAGTCCAGGCATTCCATTCAGTCTTCCTGTACTGGGTCGCAAATCCAGCATTCCGCTTCGAGCACGTTATCAATATCATTCAACGATAGAGCCTGGAGGAATTCCAGCTCCTGGGAAGATGACATCTTACGAAATCAGTTGCTTGGGAGATGTCGATGCATTGTTGAGCGATCTGGCAATTCAAGGGTATTCGCTTACAGTACCTCATGGTGCCATGAACTTCAAGGCCGGAACCAGCGCATCTTTTGTAGCTGAACTGGCTGTACTTGTTAAATCAACCTTGGATAAGATCACTTTGGAGGCGTCTGGTGGAATCGTGATGTCAACTGACCAGTCAATCAAGACAACCGCTTCTGTTTCTCAGAAACATAGTTCTGGAACTACATTTACGTTGGATGCTGGAACCACTGCAACCATCAACGGTGTTCAAGTCGAAGTCAGTGCTACAGGTCAACTTCTCATGCATGGCAGTTTGGGTCTGACACTCTACGGTGCTTTGGGTCAAACTGGAAGGCCGATTGCAACTCAACCTACGTGTTTTATCACTTCGTTACCTTTTTCTGTAGATCCTACGTTTCACTCATAATGTGCAACACTTCGGGGAATATATGGCAAACCAACACAAGCAGATAAAAGAAAAAGACATGCTAACACTCAGACTTGTCAAGTCTGGAGTGTTTGTTCTGAGGAACAACAGCCTATATTCAGAAAAGGGAAGAGAGTTCAAACGCATAAACCAAAAGGGCTACCAAACAGCTACTACTAGAGTAAATGGTAAGAAGGTGATCTTTCAGAAGCATCGCATTATATGCATAGCGAAACACGGCTTGCCGAAGAATCACGAACGTATGCAGGTAAACCACAAAGATGGTAAAAAGACAAACAACAACCACTCAAATCTGGAGTGGTCGACGCCTCTTGAGAATACAAGGCATGCCATACGTACAGGTCTTAGAAATATGCTGGGAGAGGATCATCCCAACTCTGTTTACACAGAAACACAAATAAAAGAAGTTATTAGGATGCTTTGCGAGACAAGCGAAACACAAGCATCGATAGCAAAAGTTACTGGTGTTCTTAGAGGTGAAGTAGCTTTAGTATCATGTGGAAATTTATGGAGTCATTTGCTGCCAAAAGATTTTGAACCGTACATTAAAAGGATCACCAGACTAAAAGCACAAACAGATGTACAATATGAAAAATATCTGCATAGCATAAAGTACGTCTGTCGCAAGTCTCTGCTTACAGTACAGTTCTTGTTGGCTACTGATAGGTTGTCTATACAGCATAAGAAAGTGAAGCTACCTGTAATAGCATTTGATGGAAATCTGTCTGGCCGTTCAGAAATTTTGTCTGGATGCAAGGTAAAAACGGGTATTGCTTTGACGTTATGTTTTGGTAGTGCTCATATACAAATTGCTGCACATCAGGTAATCGCTGTGCAGTCGTTAGGGTTACCACCAGAAGGAAAGTCTCACGTAGGTTTTCTTGATGGCGATTGCTACAACTACCACAAACAGAATCTGTACTGGAAGCCTTGAGATGATCTCCGTCACCTCGCAACAACTAAAGCAGCAAACGCTTTCGGCCATGATCGCTTCATGGCCTTGGAATCCTATCACACCTCAAACACAGATGCTGTTGTCTGCATATGCAGATGCATTTGCAAATGCTTTTGAATTGGCATTGACTTCTGTAGTTATTTCAAATGGAACCGTACTTGGTGGAGCATCTGCACCCGGTGGACCTGTAGTAGGGGCAATGCTTACTGTAGTTCCCGGGTCCATCGCATCCAGCCCATTGGATTTGGTATCGGCATTTCAGCCACCAGATTTCACTATGCAATTCAAAGATAAAACATACCATGGTTCGTATACACCCTGGCTTCGTACTTTAACAAGTACGTTGTCGGCTTCGTTGAAAACGGCATGGACTAATTGGATTTCTTTGTGGTCATTGCAACCGTTTCCTTGCATTGGTGGTGGTATAAGCACTTGGATTCCACCTATACCTCCTGCTCCACCTGTCCCAGGACCATGGACACTTGGAACCATAGTCACACCAGTAACCTTCAACGGTATCGGGCAGAGTACATCCACCTCATTTCAACTATTTTCGGATACAGTGGCATCCAAGGCAAAAACAGTATCGGTAATTGTACCGATTGACGGAGCCGATCAAATTGAAGTAATGCTGTGCATCAACAGCAATTCAGAGAAGCTGATACGTTGCATAACAGATGCATATTCCAAGATATTCACAACCACCACTGCTAGTTTGTTTGTTGTTGATGCTGTAGTATCTGGAAGTGCTTTTGGTACGGCAATGCCACCAACTGGATCTATAGTAGGTGGTAGTCTACCTGCCATGGTACTTCAATAACATCTGAGGACGTTGTATGAAACATGATTCACTTACAGTTTTCTAGTTGAGAAAGATGCTGGATCTTCAGTCCAGTCATATGAATCAACCTTGTTGATTGATGTACTTGGTTATGTTGGCTTCTGATACCATTCCTTGGCGTGAAGGTCTTGAGAACGGAATCCTATATGTATCCGAGCGATTCGGAACAGCCATCCATCTATGTGCTTGCGGTTGTGGCGAACAGACAGTCACACCGTTTCACAATTCCACTGGCTGGGTCTTCAGCAAAAACGTTGATGACGGTACAGTAAGTTTATCTCCAAGCATTGGCAATTTCCAATTCCAATGTAGATCTCATTACTTTGTAACAAACAACAGAATTGTGTGGTGTTGATATGGGAAGGAAAGCAGTTGCAGCATTGACAGGTATGAAGTTCACGACCAGAACACTCAGAGCTCTGGCATATGAGTATCTTCGTTATGAATCTGGGTGTATGCTGGTTTGTTTTGAACGTTCTCCTCTGGGTAGCAAACCAGATGTTCTGGGTTTGGACAAGCGCCGTTTCCTGCAAGAGATTGAAATCAAGATCAGCAAGGCCGATTTCAATCGCGATGCCAAGAAACAGCATCGAATCAAACTCATGCAGAATCTAGAACGTGCATATCCAAGAGAACACAATTTCCTATCATATCTAGTACCTCCTGAACTTGTCAATCACGTGCTTGCAAATGCACCTGCATATGCCGGTGTGATGACACCTACGTCTCTGAAATTAAATTCATTTACTGGGATGCCAACGATCAATGTCCTTCGTAAACCATTGAAGCTTCATGATAACAGACTTAGTATCCGGAACTGCATTTACATGATCCGGGACATGGCTGGTTCCATGGCTTCGATGCTTCGCGACGATGTCAGGCATCAGACCAGACGGGCCGAACTTGAAGATCAGATCACGGAACTTGGCGGAGTGGTGAAGAAACCGAAACGCAAATCCAAGACCAAGCCGACGAAGAAACTGATTGATGCTGTGAAGAAGGCGAAAAAGAAAAAGGCAAAAGCCGAGAAGCTTGGAGAGGAAATGACTAACAAAGAGATTGTGGCCCAAAACCGTAAAGCAAAGGTGAAGCCTAAGACGAAGAAGCGTTTGAAGAAGGCTGGTAGAAAATGAAGCACAGCAAGTACAGCAACATCTACGTTGCTGTTGATGCACTGGTATTCTTCTGTGTTGGATTTGTTGTTGTCAGTATTGGTGTGTTCCTAGAACTTTGTTATTGTGCCGGTAATGCCAAAGCTTGGTTGAAGGAAATCAACCTCAAGGAATAAGTCAAATGTCTAAGCCTCCGATCATCGAGCATTTGATACACAAGGACTCCAATGGAAACGTTGGGGTTCTTTTTGTTCTTCCGTTTCTCAAGCGGGATTTCGATTCAGAAATACTCAGTGCTCCTGGCCACGCCCAGTTTTTCAAGATGGTTGGAAAGGTTATTCCTGGATTCGCGGCAATGACGTTGAAGCGGACACCTGGGATCTGGAAAGATGATGTAGTCGAGGAGAGGATCGCCAGCACCAGACATCGAATTGACGCGGCCGTGCAGCTGTATCGCCCAGGAGTTGTTGTGTTCCTAGGCGTCAACTTTGCCAAGCGATTGATTCCTGAGATCCACAGGTCCACCGAGAATTTGAATGGTCGGTATTACAAATACACATTGACAGGAACTAAGAAGACTGTAACGGCAATGGTATGGTCGGCACCGGACAAGCTCGTCAATGATTCAGTGGAAGAGTTCGTGAGGTTTCCGGAAACGTTGTCAACGCTCTGGTTTCATGCAAAACGGAAGCGGTACAATGACAAACCCGAGATTGTTAATCTGAATACATACAAGGCCGCTTCAGAGTACGTGGATTTCCTCGGCAACGAACACGCTGGTATGATCGGTTTCGATACCGAAACCTACAGTTTGAATCGTGTCCATCATCAACGTCTAGGTTCCATGCAGTTTTGCACGGATGCCTACAAGGGATATGTGTTGTTGTGGGACAGCAAACACCAGGAGATGTCTCCTAAAGAATTGAAGCGTTTGACTCCGAAACTGGCGCACTTGTTCGGTTCCAAAGATACCAGATTAGATGCATGGATCATGCATAACAACCAATTCGACGAGATGCAGGTCCGTAGCGCATTTGGTGTTCGGATGCCCAAGCCTTCCATGGATACGGTGATGTTTTCGTTTCTGTTGGACGAGAACAGAAAGTTCACGCACCGCATTCCAGTTGACATTAAGAATGGTCCGTACTCGTTGAAGGTGTTGGTCCAGGAGTTCTTGGCGTTCTTCCATTACAATGCCGAGACCATGAAAGCCAGAAGCGATGGCACGCTCATGGAGTTGCCGTTGCCGGATTTCTTGGAATACGCCGGATTCGATCCAGTAGTTACATGGCGTATGTACGATGTGTTTTTGAAATGGGCGAAAACGGAGAAGTACGATACCAAGGCTACTAATCTGTTGCGGTGGTTGTGTAGTCCAGCATCGAAGACGTATTTGGAAATGTCCAGGAACGGAATGCATGTAGACGATGTTAAACTTCGGGAACTGTTGGCGAAGAAATCCATCATCAACGAACGCATTGCTGAGATCAACGAAGAATACAAGAAAGTTCCCGAGATCCAGAAGGTTAACGAGGAATTGTTCCGCTCCGAATCTGGTTCGTCAATGTCCTTCAAGGTTCCGTTCATCTTCAACATGAAGAAGGATGTTCACAAGAAGCAGTTGTTTTTCCATTCCCGCAATGGATTCCGGTACAAGGCCAACAAGGACGAGAAATTCAGCACAGATAAGAAGTTCCAGAAGGAGCACAAAGACAATCCAGTCGTTAATCTGTTGACTGAATCCAGCGGTTTGTTGCAGCTACGGAATCTGTATATCCGACCGATTTACAAGGACTTGTTTTTGAATCCGAATCCGAAGGCAGATACTTGCGACGGTCGTGTCCATCAAAGCATTCACATGAACAGGACCGTTACAGGACGACCTGCAATCACATCTCCGAATACGGCTCAGGTTCCCAGATCCGATTCCCCAGCCAAGAAGGAAATCAAGTCCCTTTACAATCCAGCACCTGGAAAGATCTTGATGCAGTGTGACTTGGCATCTGCTGAGGTTCGGGTATGGGGTGGATTGTCCGGAGACAAGAAGATCTGTGAATTGTCGCAACAAGCATTTGTGATGTTGGGCAAAGCCAGGAATAATCCAGATGATCACAGACTCAAAAAAGAAGCAGAACTAGTTGCCAACTTCCACAAGCAGACTTACGCTCTGTGCTATGGAATAAAACCAGAACAGGTGACACCATCGCAACGTCAGATTGCCAAGAATACGACCTTCGGAATAACATACCTCATGTCCGACCAAGGACTTGCATCGCAACTTGGACTCCCTGTTGAAGAGGCTATGAAGATCAAGGAGTTGTATTTCAAAGTCTATTCCGGAGGCGAGAAGTGGATCAACGATACCATTGAATTCCTGCATGAAAACGGATACGTGGAGAATCCATTGGGCCGTAGAAGGCGTCTACCTGAAGTGTTTTCTGGAAACAAAAGCCTAATATCATCGGCAAATCGTTATGGTGTGAATATGCCAATTCAGGCAACAGCTTCTGACTACTGTATGATGGCAACTGCATTGCTACAGAAGGAAATTGAAAAAGCTGGTGTGGAAGACGATGTGAAGTTGATCAACGGCGTATACGACTCAGCAGTCGCAGAGATTACGGCAACTGCTGAATGGATTGAATGGTTGGCTAAGTTGATGCGCCGGGTATTCACGGTGGATGTGGTTAAGTACCTGAAAGAACATTTCGATTTTGAATCCAAGGCACCTATTGATATTGACATGGAAGTCAGTCAACGCAGGCAATTCAAGTGCAAATCCTGCGGTGCAAAGCGGTATCCTGGTGATGGAAAGGTATGCATGAACGACTTGCCGACTGGAAAGAAGAAGGAAGATGGTAGAGATGAAACGAAACCATGCAAATGCGAAAAATACGACGTTATTGAGCTCAATGGAGGATGGGGCTGCATGTCGTCTTTGGAAGAGAACACAAGAGGCTATCATGCCGCTGCAAAGGGGTTCTAAAGTGGGAACAAAACCTAAACGTGATAAGTCAGGACATATGCTGGTTTGTGGTATAGGGATTTGCGATATACATTGCAAGACAGAAATTCAAGGTAAAAAGGACCGATGGTATGTAACTTGGCATTCTGCTATATGTCGATGCGCTCCATACGAACAAGAACGATATCCTACGTATAAAGGATGTATGTTGGATCCGCGCTGGCATAAAGCATCACATTTCAAGAGGTGGTTCGACAAGTATTACGTAGAAGGTTACCACTTGGATAAAGACATACTTGTTCCTGGCAATAAAATCTATGGTCCTGATACATGTTGTTTTGTACCACCTGAAATCAATTCACTTTTCCTTTCTAGGAAAGCTTCTCGGGGCAAATATCCTCAAGGCGTATCAAAGTCTAGTGATAGTCGTTGTTTGGTTGTCGTTATGAGTAAATATGGAAAACAAACCTTTCTAGGAAACTTTTCTTTTGTTTCGTTGGACAAAGCCGTGCAATGCTACAACGAAGCCAAGCGTGACCATTGGATAGACATAGCAACAGCATACTTTACGAATGGAAAAATAACGTTGAAAGTGAAACGTGCCTTGATCCGTCGTGCGAAAGCATTTCAATTTTGAACAGATGCTGCAAAGGGGTTTTGAAAAAACTGATTTTTCACGAAAACGCAAAATCACGGGTTTTCAAGTTTCTGCACAACTAACATATTTTACACCATTTTTGTGGATATGAAGCCGGAAAATTACTAATTTTCTGTACAGGCGAAAATCACGCCTTCGAGGGAAAGCTAGATAACTGAAAAGATTGTCGAGCTCACCAAAACACGAAACCATCCGAAACACACTGGAGAAGAACATGTCCGATATCAAGAGCACCGAGAAGAAGATCGAGACCGCCAAGAAGATCGTCGCCAAGGCCAAGGCCGCTTTCACCAAGGTCAACGAGAAGCAGGGCAAGGCCGTCGAGAAGCTCGAGACCAAGCTCGGCAAGCTGAAGGCCAAGGCGGAGAAGAAGGGCGCGAAGAAGTCGAAGTCCGCCAAGGCTCCCAAGGCCGTGAAGTCGGAGAAGGCTCCGAAGGCCGCGGCGAAGAAGGTGCTCAAGGTTGCGAAGAAGTCGAAGAAGTAAGTAACGTTCTCAGGACCCTGTACAAGGGTGTCGTGAAATTGAATGCTGGGTAAACCAGTATTTGGTGGATCGGCACCCTTTTCTTTTAACCAACTTTGCAATAGGTACACCGATCATGGGACGAAAATTCAAAATCAGATTCAGAAATACGGTCAAGTCAAAACAACCACCAGAATCTGTATCTGTCAAATCGCCCATGCTGAAACTCCGTCACGATGATTCGTTGCATAGGCTTCGCAAGGTCAAGGATGCTACCTTCCACAGTATGGTGACTGACCCGCCATGCGGACTCGATGTCTTCAAGGAGAAGTCCAAGTGGGATGATGATAAGGGAGGAAAGAAACAGTGGATTGCATGGCTACAGGCGATCATGACAGAAGCCTATCGTACACTATGCCCAGGTAGTTATTCCTTGGTTTGGTCGATCCCCAAAACTCAGCACTGGACCACGACTGCACTTGAGAATGCAGGGTTCGAAATCGTGGATGTGGTTGTACATCTGTTTCCAAGATCTCTGATCAAAGGCCAGGATGCATCCAAAGCACTAGATGGTTACTTGGGGCTTCCACGAAAGACAGTTGGCTTGAACAAGAACGCCAGGACTCCGAATACCGGCGGTGCTGGCTTCGTATACAACTCCAGTAAATACGATACCGTGTCAACAGAATCTGTATCAGTGCCATGGGAAGGCTGGCGTAGCAACCTCAAACCAGCCGCGGAATCCTGGATACTGGTTCGCAAACCACTAGAAGGTAACGTCGCCGAGAACATCCTCGGATATGGAACCGGAGGGGTATTCGTCGGCAAGAAGAACGTAGACAAGATCCAGTCCAACGTTGTTCTATCCCATGATCAGGAGTGCACAAAACACAAGTGCATCCGAACATGTTTGATCCACAAGCTCTTGAAGCAGAATCAAAATGCATTGAACTATTTCCGGGTATTGCAACCGCATCCGGAGCAACATGGAACCCCATTTGTAGTTGATGACAAGATCGGCCGCAAGGAGCGTGGCAATCTCAGGCATCCGACCATCAAGACTCAGAAATTGATGGAGTTCTTGGTTGGATTGGTAACTCCACCTGGTGGTGATGTTCTGGATCCATTCATGGGATCAGGATCTACTGCTGTTGCAGCCATTTCTCTTGGTCGTGGATTCTATGGCGTAGAGAAAGGCAAGGAACAATTTCGGGAAGCCAGACAGCGTATCAATAACGTTGTCAATGCAGGCAAAAGCCGTAAACTATAGACTGATCGGTCACCTTAAGTAGGAGCAATGATGCCATATACAGAACACGAAATCAAAGTCCTGTCGCACTTCTTCACCAGCACAGACGGTGAAGAATATGCAGCTACCGATGCAATGCCATCTGAACTATGGGCATGTTTGGCTGGTGGTGCATCGCGTTCCCACTTGAGTGTCCGTGATCGTTTCCTCCAGATCTTTCATGATACATATCCATCGCCTGTTGAATATAACGAATGCTTGGAGCACATCGCACAGGCAATTGAAGCGCAGAACACTTCATACTTGAAGCCAGCTATGGAGCGTGCAACTAAGTTTATGACCAAGTGGAGTATAAACTATGGGCACAATTCACTCAAGGATTCATCAACTGATCGCGTAGTTGTTGACCATGTTAGCATTCGTGGAGCAAAGTTGCTTGAAGAGACAAATCTCGGTGCCTTCCAAGAGAAAAGCACGCGGTACGTAGATTTCTCGAAGGCAGAGCCGATTCTCCCAGCACTGCCGACGCAAGAGTTTGATGCTTGGATCCGTCGTGTACTTGATCGCTCGGACAGGTTGTATGCACGCATGACACGTGAATGCACAGAGTACTACATGCACACGTTACCTGATGCTGACTTCAAGGACAAAGCCGCTAAGAAGCGTACAGCCACAGCCAAGGCTTTTGATACAGCACGGTACTGTTTGCTGGCGTGCAAACCCACAGCGCTTGCTTTCACGATGCCATCACGTGAGACGGAACGTCACCTTTCAAATCTCATGGCTAGTGACAACGCAGAAGTGGCCTCAATTGCAAACAACGTCGTTGAAGGCGCGAAGCAGGTCAACCCAGGCCTTCTTACACATCTGACACCAAATAAGTTTCACGGCGCACGCTGCGATATGTCAACGCTTGAAAGTGAACTTTCGTATTTGATAGACGGCATCACCATTGAACCAAACATCGTGCATTCGTCCGATGAACCTCTTGTGAGTCTCCACACTGCAAGCCCTAACGTTCTCGCACGTCTGGCTGCATCCATCCTGCAAGTCAACGCTCCAGTACCAGGACGCAGCTATCGTGCCACGTTAAATGAACTCATTGACCGTGATGTTTTGAACTTTGATATCATCGAACATAGGTTGAAGTCGCGTGGACAGTACGACGATCTCCCAAAGGAGTTCGGATGTTGCGAGTTTGTTTTCGACATCGTTATGGATTACGGAGCATACAGGGATCTGCAACGTCACCGCGTCGGTTCACAGATTGTCAGCGATCTCAATACAGAAAACGGATACACTGTGCCATCTCTGCTGAACTTGTCAGAGCTTGCAGATTTGAAGGGCAGTTATGTAGAATGTCTGAACGACATTCATGCATTGCATCAAAGTCTACGTGACCATTGCCTCACGTCTGAAGCAGAATACTTCTTCGCACTCGGACACAATGTTCATTTCACATACACGTGTGATTTCCGCCAGTTGATCTACTTGGTTGAACTGCGTACCAGGCCAGCCGGTCATGAGAGCTACAGGTTGGTCGCGCAAAAGATGTTCGATCAACTCATCGACAATGGAATCGATTGGGTACCAGAAAGGGAGAAGTTCGTTAGCTTGTTCCGTATCGACCGTTCAACGGATACAACACGTGCTGCTCAAGAAAATAAGGCACAGACACGATGATTCTTGCCCTTCTGACTCTAATAACCATACTGCTTCTGGTGATCGTCTGGTTAGGATGGTCCGGTATTCAGTACTTGGTCAGGAATGGCGCCAGACTCAGGTACATCCAAAACAGATACAGGGATGACCTTGTAGTTGCTTACAACATAACGTATATGGCTGTGAAAGATCATGATGCTCGAAACGCTGGCGTGCCAATGCAGGAGCGGTTGGTATCTGGGCAGCAGTTCATCTTCGGATCTCAGTTGGTATGGTTGCAGGACGACGACAGATGCAGATATGTACCAGCCATGTTGAAGGACTTGCTACTCAGGAAACTGGACGACCCGGATATTTCATGGTTGGAGTTTTTACATGTATTCGGTGTAAACAAGCGTGAAATGGAATTGAATTCCCAGTACCTGCATGATCGTCAGCAGTTCACACTACATAAAGGTACGTTACAATGAAGTTGCTGCGTATTACCGATCACAAAATATTCAATTCCCTTTCCGATCATGGGAAACTTTGCTACAGGCTCGGTCTGCCCATCCGTTTCATGGATCACAACATCAAATCCATGGTGTTCGTGGATTATACGTTGGGTTCAGAAGTTCCAGTACTCATCAGTGCAGTCAAACAGAAGCGCAAGGCCAGACTGTGGCACAAGACTATGTCCCGAAACAGCGGACTCACAGGCATCTTGGGTTGTTATTCATCGCCAACAGATACAGCAGCATTTGAATGTGCTGGTGCTTTGTTTCAAGCTGGTGTTGCAGTTGGCATGTCCTGCCTGTGCATCAGTGTCGCTCGAATTGCCATGGATCTATTCAACATACCCAAGAACGATATGTATGTGATCTATGGAATAACAGATTTACCCAATCCTCAACTCGATCGCAATCTCAGTAGTTTCCTGTATGAACGCGACGGTAGCCTACGTGTTCTGGTGATGTCTGGTTCCGCCAATGCAAATCCATGGAAGATCGCTCAGCAGCAACTTCATCTTCGGTTGGATGCATTGTTGGTTCTCAACGATGAAGATAGTAAGAATAACGGATCCGTCGAGAAGGTTGGCTAAACAATGCAACGCGCCAATCTAAAAGCCGAAGTAGCAATTCTCAGTACCTATTGCAATACCACGAAGAAGGTTCGTCAGGGTGAGATATGGATGCGAATCCGTCCGGAAATGTTTGGGACGGATGCCAGTCGTGAACTGTTTGATCGCATCAGTGAGATAACGGACGAAACAACAGCGATCCCGACGTTCAGGGTCTTACGTCGTGATTCCAAGCTGTCTCCAGAAGCCAAGGTGTTGTTGAAGTCGGCTTCGGACGATATCTTGTCCAGAGACGAAACAGAAGCTACGTTGCTTCAGCTTCGCGACAGTTACAAGATGCGCATCCTTGCAGACGTAAACGAAGTATTGGCAAAGGCCATCTCCAATTCCAAGGCTCCGAAAACCGAGCAACTGGAACGGTTGCTCGAGGATGCATTGTTCAGCATCAGGAATCCAGATGGATCCTCCAACGATCTTCTCCATGGCAGCGTCGGTGAATCGAAGGCAGGAGATTTAGTCGATAGCATTCTCCGTGGTGACAATGCCAGAAACAGAATCCGAACCGGATGGGGTTTATTTGATACCAAATCCGGTGGATTCAACCGTGGGGATTTGGTTGTTATTTCAGCGAACTTCGGTGGTGGTAAATCCGTTGCTGCGCTGACGCTATTTCGGAACATGCATAATCTGAAGTACAGTGTCGGACTTGCGACAATGGAAATGGAGAATAAGGAAGTTCTGGAACGCATGCTTTCCAGCATCTCCGGAGTCGAGTACAACAAAATCCGTTTGAACAAGCTAAGCGGCAAGGAAAAGAACAAAGTCGTTGCAGCCTTCGATGCATTCGAAGCCGTTGGCAAGCGTTGGACCTACTACTCACCTACCAACGAAGTAACGATCAAAGATGTATTCCAGGCCATGGCTCCGTACAAATACGATGTGATCTTCGTCGACTACATTGGTTTGTTGAAGCAGTCCAGCGCAGTCAAGAACTTCACAACAGCGCAAGCACTTGGAGAAGCCGCACGGTATTGCAAGATCATGGCCAAGAAGTTGAATTGCGTTGTGGTATTGCTGGCACAGGTGAACGATAACGGACAGGTCTTTGACAGTAGGGCCATCACCCACCATGCAAACACGTGGTTCAAGTGGACCTGTTCAGAAGAGGACAAGGCCAGAGGCTGCGTTACAGTTGAGCAAGGTAAAGCCCGTGGTGCTGAAACCTACGACTTCGGACTCACTACTGATTTCGCATACATGCAGATGAATGCATTTGACGGACCATTACCTGAAAAATCTAAGATGAAAACCAGTGGATTCAAAGGCAGAGGTGGCGATGAAGAAACGAAGAAGAAACCAGTACGTATGACCCTAATGGACGATGACTAAAAAAGGGGTTGGTATATGCCTCAAAATCATTCCGAAGAAGTAACGGAAGTTCAACTACAGACTGCCCTTATTGATTTTGCCACAAAACTTCGATCCGAGCAGACAGATCTTCTGCCTGAATTTGCCAAGGCACTAGAAGAAGATCTCTTAGATCTATATGCATGAAAGGAGTTTTGGATGAAACAGAACTCAGTTGAAATAACAAACCAAATAAACTTCTTGACCGCGCATCAACTTCACCCACTGGACTTGTACAGTCTCTGGAAATGTGATATCGGCCATGGTCATGTATCAACTGAATCGGCTTTGCTCACTCCGTTCATCTACAACGACGGAGACGGTACCAGTGATTACCAGGTCATTCAACGTTTGATTGGTTCTGGATCATTAGCTATTTATGAAACAGTGAATAACATCATAGGATTTGAGGAATCGGAATACGTACAGGCAGTTGATCTAAAGGCTTTGTGCAGGTACTTGGATTACACTGCGCCATTAGGCGCATCTGATTTCTTGGTGGGTTTGCTGGTTCGATCCCACCACTCGGGTATTGCAACCAGTGATAGAATTGTTGAACTAGCAACTTTGGATGCATTGGTACGCTCATGGTCTAGGTATAACGACATCTATGTTCTGGATTGCACCTATGAAGATTACCTCTCACAACAGAAAACCGTAAACTAATGCCATGAGTAAGACCACCGACAAAACAAAATCGTCTGCCAAAGCCACTGCACAAAAGCCAATTCCTCTTGGTCAAAAGCAGACCCGTGCCAAACCAGCGGAATCGCGGAATGATCCCAGTGATCTTGAAGCTCCGAAAAATCTCGGAGACGGTTGCATTGCATTCGAACTGAAGGAAGTTCGCGCACGTGTTGGAGTGGCATTGGATGTTCTATCTACCGCCAAACAATTGGATGCCGAAGACGCTGCAGTGAACTCGGTATTGATCGACTTCCGCAAAGACAACGTCATCAGTATCCGTTACGTTCATGCCGGAGCCTATGCCTGCGTGAACGTGATTGGCAAGGTATTCAAGCCAGCGGCATTTGTTGTGGATGCTGGTTTGTTCCGAGCAATCCGCGGCAATTCCCCGTTTGTGTACTTGAGCGTAAACAAACAATCCAATGCCGTTGAATTCCGGTGTGGAACCACGAAAGGTTCAGTGCAGTTGCTGGCATCTGCAAAGGAATATCTGCTAGCTTGTCCGGAACCACTTCACGAAGATGCAAAGACAGTCGTGCTTCCGCGAGCTCTCGTTGTCGATACTTTCAGTCGGTTGTTGTTTCCGTCGTTCGATCCAGGCATTCCGGCTATGGGTTTGCCATTGAACATGACCAGCACCAAAACCGGTCTGATAGTTACATCCAACGACAACATCGTCGGTGCTGTATACAGGTTGCCAAATCACAAAGGTGACAGGTTCAAGGCCGTGGTTCCTGGACAGTCTTTCATTAGGATTGTAAAGAACATGCCATTTGAAACTGTGAAATGCAGTTTCAGCGAGAAGACGTTCAGAGTCCGTTGCATCGGATTGGACGTGATCCATCCTGTTATTGTATACGACCTCGTGGATCTGTTGACTTGGCTGGCAGAAGACGAAGCCGGGAAACCAGATTTCGAGTTGTTGCTGAATACAAACGAGTTCGTCGATGCTTTGGATAGTGCCATGTGCATGTCCACGTTGGACAAAACCGAAACCAAACTCACAGTCGAGTTCGGTGGAGACGGCAAAGGGAAGATTCTGTTCCTCGGATCCAACACTCAATCCAAATCAACCTTTGCCATTGCCAAAACGTTGAAGTCTGGGAAGGAGCAGACCATCATAACCAACGGCAAGAGGATCCTGTCTTTTGTTTCGTTGTTGAAGGGATTCAAGACATTCAGGCTCAGGGTCAGCAAAGGCCGTGCGTATCTGTTCTCGCCGGATCAAACATTTACGTTCCTGGTTCCGTTGAGCTGAGCCAATGAATCAGTTGTTGGGGCAACCTGTTCTTTTGATCGAATACAACGACCCAAACGGTTTTAGGTATACTATGACGTCTGGATCGCCATATCAAATTGTAGCCAGTGGAATTGGTAACTTGGAACTTGTTATGCCTGTCGCAACAGAATGCTCAATCGGTCAGGTATTTACCGTTACCAATACCGGCACTGATGTCATTGCTGTACACGAACAAACTGGTGTTGGGGCACCAAAGCATACCAACAGCATTCCTCCTGGTGCTACGTGTACATGCATTCTAGCAACGCATACACCCAAACCAGAAGAAACATTTTGGTATTATGACATGGAATCTTCCGATAAGGAGGCAATGCAACATGCAAGACAATCCATAGAAGCCTATGGTTTTGATACCTCAAAGATGAACGGATTCCAGTTGATTGACCTTCTCCTGGAACTTGCATTCGTGAAACCCGTTCAAGGGCAAGGGTAATTGCAATGAACTACAGTGATCCAGACAAGCTCTATGTAGTAGCAGGCACTGCAGGCGCCACTGTATTTCCTGGAGACCTGCTCACTGTCAATGCCTCCGGTCAACTTGTTCCTTCTGCATTGGCACAGGTATCAGACTATGAAGTAACATGGAAGGACGGACAACTTCCTGGTCAGGTTCAAACCATGACTGAAAAGAATGTGGCTATGTGCAATGCCGTCTGTGTTGCCATGTTGAGGGATGCATTAAAGGAACGCGGTTTTGACATTGAACACCTCACCACCGTTCAAATTGCAGAGGCATACGTGGCTCTGGCATTTCCGGTGCAGGATTGATGCATGTCCGTGCCCGTAAACATTCAAACTATAGGTCATATGCCGACACCACAGGTCCGTGCTGGTGTTGGTTTGATGTCTTCACAAATGCAATCTGGATCTGGAACAGGAGATTTGGTTATGTCACTTGATACCGATGCACTGACCAAGGCAATGACAGATGCCGTGATCCGGCACGGTGAGAAAATGGTAGCAGAATGTACGTTGGCTGTGAAGCAGATCCGAGAGGCATTGCAGGCTATCGGCTTCGATGTGGAAAATTCTAAACCAGATGAATTGGTAACTATTGCATTGAACCTGGCCCTATCCAATTCAATGGTTGTACCGGAACCAGAACCGGTTACTGGTTCTGCATACGAAGATTTCAAAAACTTCAAAGCGAAGTATGTAGGTAAGTACGAACAACTTCAAATTCCAGAAGAGGCCTCAGAGATCTTGAGTACATACGATGTCCAGGATCCTATTACAGGTCAATGGGTTCAGGGGCACATTGTTCAACATACAATAACAATACAGCTCAATCAATACCGACCGATATGAACGGAATACTTTCGGCTGAAGGGTCCATGGCATTGTTGTACCTGTCCTTGGATGAACGCGGACTCATGCCAAGTAGTCTGGCCATCTCAACATGGAAGCACTGCGAGTACCAAGCAGTAGTTGATACTGTATTGGCTTTGGCATTCCCAGATACCCTAGACGATGCCAACAGGACTGTTCCTAAAACGTCTGGCCCTGTAACAGTACAAGAATGTGCAACTTTGCTTGAGCGTCTTGATGCACATGGGGGAGAATTGGATTCTCATTCTGTTGGTGGTGCAATGGCCGTCAATGCATCATGGAACAGACGTCACAATACAGAGCAAATGAATTTGTTTGTTATTGTAGAAACTGAATTGAAATTGCATTTTCGTCAGTACAGATCCGTACTAGACATGCAAAAGGAACCAGCATGATCAACGACGAACAGAACAAAGATCCAGTTTCAATTGATAGCAGTGAAGATGATGTAACCAAATCCAAGGCCCAGGCTTTCGATGACATAGTCGCAGGGTTTACTGCATCTGGATTTGATATGACCATCATGTCTCATACCGATTCCGCAGCCATGATCAAAACGATTTCGTTGGAAGGTCTGGACCAGACTGCACAGAAGTTGTTGTCTTCGGTACTGAATCGGTTCTATGAAATCGAAGCAATAGCAAAGCAGTTCACACAGGATGCTACATCAGAAATCGGCAGTTTCATATCGATTATGAAAGGGTTTGAGAAGCTTCGAGTGGATGTTGACAAGATAACATCCGAGATAAAAGTTGCACAAAAGGTCCAAGCCGAAAATTCAAAGACAATATTCAGTCCCATTTTCAATATCGGCAAGGCTATCAGGACCAACCCCAACGTCAAACTGATGCTGTCCGAGGAACAACAGATATTTGCTGCTGGACTTTTGGAAGTGATGAAGTTGTATCAGTTCAACTTAACATCCCCATCTGTAAGTGCTGGACAAACTCAAGGAACACAGGAGGCAAATGGAAATGCCTAATCACGTTCTCGAGGAAGTTGATTTGGTAGTGAATCAGGCTCTGTCTTTTCAAGTTCTGAAAAGCAAACTTGGAGAGATTGGTTTTGATGTAGAAAACATAACCAACTCAGATGTTGTTTCGTTGATCAGTGAAATGGTATTCAAGGGAACCAGTCATCGTCTTGGTGCAGTGGTGGCCGAAGCCTTGAACTTCCGGACTCAGATGCGGGGACTTCTTGGAACTACTCAGGAGTTTGGCGAAAAGATCAAAAGAGAAATCCAGGCCAACTTGTCCGTGGCAAAAGAACTATCCGTGGATTTACGGATCGAAACGGCGTTGAAGAATCCTGATGTTATGTGGAGGGAGAACGATACTGCTCATAGGGTTCATAGTGCTGTGTATTTGATGCAGGAAGAATTGAAGGGGTACAAGGCCCTGCTGAACGGCATTGAACGGCATCATATGAACCTAACCCAACAGATTCGTGACCTGACCGCCAGATGCGATGCCATGGATGAACGTAAACATGCTGGTGTAGAAACGGAGGCAGTCGGTGTCTGATCCAAAACCAATTCACGTCACTGCAACGATTATTGAACCTGACCATGTGGATCCGGTAATGTTATCCAGAGCACAGTCATTCCAAGATCTCAGAGACAAACTCAAGGGAATTGGTTTCGATGTGGATTCTACCACGGATACAGACGTAGTGGCTTTGCTTAGTGAGATGCTGTTTCAAGGCACAAACAAACTCATGGTCTCCATGCTTGCAGAAGCCGTAGCGTTCAGGGATCAGATGCGGGATAGTTATCTGTCTATTCAAAACCACGCCGATGAAGTTCTGAATGATCTACAGGCTACAGCGGGAGATGCCAGAACCAGCATTGCTGAATACGTAGAAACAGCCAAATCAGTTTCCACTGATTCAGAGGTGATGAAAACTGTTACTGGTTGGCATGACCATGTGGCATCTAGTATGTCTGATGTCAATAAACTTCGTTCAGATGTTATGGCACTGCAATGCATATCTGCACAACAGCATGCAGAACTTCAAAAGCTCCCTATTCTGGAAATGGATGTGGTCGCGGCCAAAAACAATGCCAGCAACCAGCCTATAAATGGATACATGGTAATGGATGCCTGGCTGCAGACCTTTGGAATAACAACAGGATACGACCCTGGTGTGGATGCAACTGCTCAAAGCGTGAAGAATGCTTGGTTAGGAACAGATTCAAAGACAAATGCTCTACGTGCATTGGCGCTGTTGTTGATCCGCATTGAACGTCAAGAGAATCTGCAGGCGATGGCATGAACATTGCCGGAACACAGTTTGCTGCAACAGTGACATTTGCCAATGCCAGACACGGAGAGTGGAAGCGATCTGAAACTGTTCTCTCAGTTGATTCAGTTACGGTCACGTTGAACGTGGACGGATCCATTTCCCTGAAATCACGCGATGGTAAATTGGTTCTGGATCGTGATACTGTAATGGTCTATCCTGGTTGGTATGATCCCAATTCAGTGACATCAACAAACACCAAAAAACCGGTATTTAGAAACGCTTGTGCTGTCGGCCATGAGATAGTTCAGAAGCACAAGAATAGAACCGGCTACATTTTCTTTTTCAAGGAATCGGACGAGGACGTGAAATAATGGATAAGCAATTGATAGGCATCCTCGGTCCTAGTACAGGCGGTAAATCCACGTTGTGCGATTACGTTGTTAGTTCAGATCCATCTACATACGTACGCATTGCATTTGCCGATTACCTGAAGGAGGAAGCGCTTCGTCGTGGTTGGTCTGGAAGGAAAGATTCTGAAGGACGAAAGTTCCTGCAAGTTCTCAGTGAACAGTTGAAACAGGATCACGGAGAATCGGTATTCTACGATGTCGGTGTATTGAAGGCATTGACTGCCCCGCAACCAGTAATTTTATTCGATGATACTAGGTTTCAAGTAGAGATTGCTGGACTTTTGTCTGATCATGATGGCTGGGTAGGGTCTTGCTTTGTATTGGAAAATATCGATGCCGAGTTAAAGTGGGAAGATTCAGCATTCTCAACTAAAGATAGTGATGCTTGGGCATGGCATCGAAGCGAATGCGAATGGAGGGCTTTTCGGGATGTTGTGACCAGGGCATTCCCTGCTTTTGTTAATGATAAGAATCTTGGGGTGGAAATCAGTGGGAACAGATTTTACAACCACATACAGCAGCATATACAGCAGTTGGCTGTATTATGATTTCTGAGCGTGTATATCAGAAGAGGGGCGCTGCCAATCCGATAGGGCCTAGTGTGGACAGAAAATTACACAGCGTGGCAGTCAATACATGGAATCAAATATATGCAAGAACGGCAGACAGTTATTCTATCAAATGCCCAACTTACAAAGGTTGTAGCATAGATTCTAGATGGGCGGTTTTCCAGACGTTTGAAAAGTGGTTTCTAAAACATTACCGTCCAAGGTACCATCTCGACAAGGATATTCTCGTTCTCGGAAACAAGGTATATGGGCCGGACACGTGCTGCTACATACCACAAGAACTTAACAAATTGTTTACAGATCACGGTAGGGCCAGAGGTCCATACCCGCAAGGTGTACGTAAAGATAATAACAGTTTGAATGTAAGCATCAGCCGCTATGGTCAATCTGAAGTTTTAGGGTACTTTAACAAAAACAACGTTGTTGAAGCATCAGAATGCTACCAAGAAGCAAAATCAGAGTATGTAATTGATGCTGCAAGGAAGTATCGTAGCGTCATACATGTCAAAGTTTACAAGGCTCTTTTACGTAGGGCAAAGAATCGTGAATTTTAGCATCTCCTGAATCACATCATACAGCACATCAACATCGTCAACGGAGTAACACCATGAGCACAGACAGCACAGACAGCCTGGATCTTGACTTCCTCGGAGAAGATCTGGTACTGGAACAGCAGCAACAGGATCTAGTCGAAGATGCGGATCCACGTGGACTTAGTTTTGGTTTCATCTGCGCTGGACAGTGCGGCAACAACATCGGCTCATTGCTCTGGGAGCAGGGATACCGTCGTGTTATCCAGTTCAATACCACAGCCAAAGATCTACAGGTCAACAAGGTTCCTGCACGCTGGCATGTCCTCGCCGAGAACTACGATGGTGCTGGTAAGGATCGTGGCGTGGGCAAGACCGCGGCATTGTCCGTGAGTACACAGATCCACGAACTTGTCCAAACCCGCTTTCGTGGAGTTGATTTCATCTACGTGGTTACAAGTACTGGCGGTGGATCAGGTTCTGGTTCCGCTTCCGTATTCGCTGGATTGGCGAAGTCGTATTTGATGCAGTCCCGTGGATACAGTGCCGAAGAAGCGTCGGCAAGGGTTGGTGTGATTGCCGTGCTTCCGAAACCTCAGGAAGGATCTGCAAGTCAGCGGAACAGCACCGAGTTCTTGCACGAGTTCGTGGACGGTAACGGCAAGTCCAAGGGACATTCTCCGTTGTTCTTCATCGACAATGCCCGTGCCGAAGCCGTGCTTCCGAAGTCCATTTCGATCACAGCAGTCAACTCCACGATCAATCGCGTGGTCATTGGTTTGTTTGATACGCTCAACACCGTATCCGCACGACACAGCGAGTTCGCCACTTTCGATCCCAAGGACTACACCAGCATCCTTGGATCCGGAATCGTGTGCATTGGAATCAGTGAGTTGCCTGGAATTGAATCCGATGTGGATATCTCCAGGAAGATCCGCAGCAATTTAACGAATACGCTGTTGGTGGACAAACTGGATCTGTCTACAGCCACTCATGCTGGATTGCTGTTGATCGCTGGGGACAAGATCATGCCGACGATCACGAACAAATCCGTGACCATGGCACAGGAGAGCTTGGTAACGTTGTTGAATGGATCCAATACAGACAAGGAAGTGTTCATCCACACCGGCATCTACCGACAGAACAAAGAGAAGGTTACGATCATTACTCTGATTGGTGGATTGAGCTTCCCAACGAGCAGGTTGTAAGATGATCGGTAATACAGAAATCACAGTTTGTACTTGTGCATGCCACGGCAACTCCAACATGATGCACATTATTTCTTGTTGTGGCCCAGGATCCAGCAATCCCAATGCAAGAGCACCAACTACTGCTACCCTGCCATTCTACAGAGCATCGGCATCCAGACCAGAAGGATATGAACTAGTTGTTCCTGCATTGGAAGATGCTGGTACGGATCCATCTACGGTAGTACCGTGGCAACCTATTGCAACAGCACCCGTGGATGGCGTAGTTATCTTGGGTTGCGATGCAGACGAGGATGTTTTCACTTGCAAATGCACTATCCGTCACGCCAGACTTCAGTGGGTTCTAGCAGTTTCTGGTTGTTCGGATTATCCAGGTGCAGGTGTTGATCCAGAGGTTTTTCCGCGGTATTGGATGCCTTGTCCGAAACCATACAAGGTTCAAGTATGAACGATTTATGGCAACCAATTGCAACAGCTCCGCAAGATGGAACTGTTATCTTGTTCTGTGAGCGTGTGAAGTTCCACCATCGCGGCACTTATACACAAGCAGAACACTATACAGTATCCACCTGTGTTTGGAACGCACACTTCAATGAGTGGGAACTTTGTCATAGCGGAATCCATTCAGAGGATGACTCCTGCGATCCAGAATTCTGGATGCCTTGTCCGAAACCATATGCGGCAGTGTCATGATGCATACAATTGGAATCACGTCCAACCATCCCAATCTGACTTGTAACTATCCAGAACAACCCAGTGTTCGTGTACTGAAATCTCAATTCAGTAGTGGTACCTACTATGCCAACTTCAACTTGCGGAACTTTCAGTTCAGTTCAGTTTGAAGCTGGATGCACTGATGAAGGGAACGCTATGAGCGACGGAATCTATCTCAGTAACCACGCAGATAAGTCATGGAAAGATCCTACTGACTTCGCATGCGGAGACAGCGAGTTCTACGATCTTGTCACTGCTGAAGAAGGACATTTGGAACATATCATCTCAGCTATTGATGGCGTGTACGAAGTGCGCCCTGTTGACTTCGTCAACTTGCGCATTCGCATGAACCAATGTCCAGAGATCCAGGACACGCATTACGAAACAGTTGATTTGCTTGAAGCGAATCCGACTGTGTGGCTTGGTTGGAGTTATTGATGAACTCCGCACGTAATGCTTTCGAGCAAGATCTAAGCCGCATAGAAAATCCGTTTGTGCGTGCGAAAGATAAAGAAAGATTGATCATCAAAGCCAAAGCGGATGCGGAGGCTGAGTTGATTCGCTATGCACAATTAACAATCGTGCGTTTGAAAAGCATACCACGTCTCGATGTATTCGTTGAATTGGCTCAGTTCCCATTTGACCACTTCGTACATGATGAGTCGTTCATCTTCAGCTTGAAATTGCTCCTCATTGATGCTCCAGATCTTCGCAACATCGATGCAATCTGTGGGTACATGAACGGTGAAATAGCATCACACAAGGTAACAAAACAGAAATTTGTCGATCTTGGTGTTGAGTTTGTGCCGCGTCTTTATGTCGAACGCAACAATCCAGAACATCCAGAGTTGTACGGTATTCTAATGCGCAAGCGAGGAACAAACGATGAGCATGCCTAGCGTTGCCGTCGACATGGACGGTGTCCTTGTAAAATACCGAGAAGCGCATCAAAGAGCGTTGAAGAAGAATCCAGAGATCATCTACCCGCAGATGAGCTATGGTTTCTACGCCAACCTGGAACCAGTTGAAGACGCACAGTGGGCATGGACGGAATTGAATTCCGTAGGATTTGACATGCACATTCTAACAACTCCATCTGTTCTGAATCCGTTGTCGTATACCGAGAAGCGGATCAGTGTTGAGAAACTGTTCGGCTTGGATGCCTGCTACAAACTAAATATGGGTTGCGACAAATCCATGTGGATCGGAGACTATCTGATTGACGACAACACACACATACGAACAAGCAACATCTATTCCAAGGTGAACTAATTCATTTTACCAGTGACAAGTTCTTGAATTGGAAAACAGTAGTTGCTTATTTGAAAACCAAACATAACCTCTACTAAGGAGATAGAACATGCCAAAGGAAAAAGCTAAAATCAAATCCGGTAAACATTTGACTGAATCCAAACCTGTTTCTGAAAAAGAATGGTTGGCTGCTGGAATCAGCGAACCAACTAAGTCTTATTCCGACGCAAAACAATCTGGAGCGGAACCAGACAAATCCAATGCACCGTATACTGGTGTTGCTGTTGAAACTACAGTAACTATTAAACTTGGTGACAAGGATATCGTACTTACCAAAACCGAAGCCGAACAGCTCCGTGATATTTTGGCCAGGGAATTTCCTGGTCAGTTTCAGCTTCCTTATACTCCGTTCATTCCAACACCTCTGAACCCGTGGCCTAATTATCCGGTTCCTTTTATCGGTGATCCAGTTCCAGGATCTCCTGGAAATCCAGGTATGTGGTATACCACACATGGGAACGCCTGTACAGGTCCACGTCAGTGAGGATTTGATGATGTACTGATTCACATTCAAAGCGTGACCACTTCAGGGGTTGGAGCAATATTGCTCCAACCCCTTTTTCATGTCTAAAATACTAGTCAGTACACTAAATACTAACTAATTTCAGCTAAAATTTAGACTAATCCACGAGATTGATATAGTTTCTTAACGCAGTTTGAAGTTTTGTACATTGCAACAAAACACGTTATAGATAGATATAATATTCTAATTATTATCAGAAGCGAGTACCTAGTTTTAACCGCAGGTTCAAATGCATACTTCTGAAAAGGCTTACCATGAGACTGCCAACGTGGTCAAGTTGTATCCTACTGAGGAGCAGGCGGAATTGTTTGAGAAGAACTTTGGAGCCTGCAGGTGGCTATACAACTACGGCCTGGAATTGAAGCAGAAACAGTATAAGAAAACAGGAAAGTCCAGTAGTTGTTATGATTTGAACATGATGATTCCGGCATTGGCTAAGAAGAACCCATGGTTGAACGAAGTGGATTCAACTAGTCTGAGACAAGCATTTGCTGATCTTAATACAGCCTATCAACGGTTCTTCAAAAAGCTTTCTCAGTTTCCAAGGTTTAAATCCAAGTCAAAATCGCGAAACAGTTTCAGGGTCGTTATGAATTTGGATATTGGAGGCGAAGGGCTTAGAATTGGCAAATACGGATGGGTGAAATGCAGAGGTCTACGTCTGGAAGCAATAGCCGCCGACAAACTCCAGAGTGTTACAGTCTACCGTGAAGCTGGAAACTACTATGCCAGTATCATGTACCGGGAAGAATTGGATTATCCAAAAGAGCACGTTCACTCAGGAAGCAGTTGTGGAATCGACATTGGTGTGGAGCATCCAGTTACTCTGGTAAATGATCTGGACCAAGTCCACTTCAAAGGCAAGGTGGTTCAGGAACGGTTGAAACATCTGGAGTTGAAACGCAAATCTTATCAAAGACGTGTTGACAGGAAGATGAAAGGGTCTAAGAGACGTGAGAAGGCAAAGATCCGAGTCCAACGAGTCTATCAGGCTGAGAAGTTCGTTCGCAAGGATTTCAACCACAAACTCAGTAATTCCATCGCCAGATGTTATGAAACGGTTGTGATGGAAGACCTCAATCTCAAGAACATGACCCGGAGTGCCAAAGGAACATTGGAGAAACCTGGTACAAATGTTCGGGCTAAGTCAGGGCTCAACCGAGAACTATTACGAATTGGCTCTGGACAACTGTATCAGTTCCTGAAGTACAAGGTGTTAAGGTATGGAGGCCGATTGGTTCTAGTCAATCCAGCCTTCACTTCCCAAACCTGCCACAGTTGTGGATGTGTGGACAAGAGAAATCGCAAGAACCAAGCGACTTTTCACTGTACATCATGTGGACATAAAGCCCATGCTGATGCAAATGCAGCCAGGAACATCAGATACTTAGGTGTCTGTCACTAGTTAAGATCTTTGATATAGTCCTTGTGGAACGCAGGGGCTTGGTACGGATGCTAAATACTAGCATTGAATAATCAACGTACTAACTCGAAAGCCTCAGGTTGTAGTGACCTGGTGGATGATAACGAGAAGTTTATGACATACGTTATAAACAGTTCATACACCTACGGGAATTGCTAATTTTTAGTACAGGGATAATCTATTCCACGTACTGGAGATGCAATGAGTTTTCTGGACACGTTTGATCTATCAGGGCACTATGTAACTGGTTCCGTCGTCGCAAACGAAGGAAATCTGATTCAGGGTCACAAGATCGTTGGTTCCAGTTCCCTTAAATCCAGGAAATCATCTGCATTTGAAGTGAATGCTGGATCCCAGAACAATTCCACCAACTTCAGCGCACCTGTTCCTGTTGATTGGTTGGCTGCAGCATCGAAGACATACCACATCAGCAATGACATCAGCGACTACGTTTTCGTTGATCTTCCAGCCGTTACTGTTTGTGGAGCTGGCCTTCCGAACAAGAACTATCAGGCATTCACCACCGACGAAGTCACTACTTTCGATCCGATGATGGGAATGCAGATCTACAAGACGTTCATTGGCAAAGCCTGCCATTTCGAACACAACAACAAAGATCCAGAAAAGGCCAAAGGCGCCATTTTCGGATCTGTTCTCATTCCTGTACCTGGTTACACGTTTCCCGTGTTCAAGATCAGCATTCTGGCTGGTTGGGATCGTACCAAGGATAAGGATCTGGTAAATGCAATTCTATCCCATGAGCGTACTGGTTACAGCATGGGATCAATCGTCAAGGCTTTCGTCTGTAGCATTACCGGACAGGTAGTTGCGCCAGATCAAGGAAAGTATCGTCGTGGTCAGGAAGTGAAGACCGGAAACGGATCAACACTTCTCTGCTATCATCTTTGCACTGGTTCTTACTTCTTCGAAATCAGTTCCGTGGCGCAACCGGCTGACGTGACCGCACATGGATTCAATGTAGGAGTTCTTCGCTAGTAACTACATTCAAACACACCAACCTCACCAACCTCACCAACACACATAAACGGACAGCAAGCTACATCCGCTCAATCGTACAAGTAGCAACACACAAAACAACAACAGTTTGTACGATCAAAGACAAGGAACACACGCATGAGCAAGCTCAAGAAATCCATCCACGAATCCGTAGTCGAAGACTCTTTCGAGGAGTTGAAGCATCTTTCTGCCGTCGCTGGTGACGAAGCCGAAGATCTTGATACCGACGAAGAAGACGTTGACGAGGAAGAGGACGAAGACTCCGATTCCGACGAAGAAGGCGACGTTGACGAGGAAGAGACCGTCGAAGACGACGACGAAGATTCCGAAGACGAAGATTCCGAAGACGAAGATTCCGAAGACGAAGATTCCGAAGACGAAGACGGTGAAGAGTCTGACTCCGACGAAGACGAAACATTCGAGGAAGTCGAAGAGTCTGACGACGAAGAAGATAACGAAGATGACGTCGACGTGGATGAAGACTCTGAGGAAGAGTCTGATTCGGACGAAGACGAAACCTACGAAGAGGAAGAGACTGACGACGAAGACGGTGAAGAGTCTGATTCCGATGAAGATGAAGTGAACGAGGACGAGATCCTTGCAGCTCTCCAGGAAGATGGTTTGATTGCCATCATCACCACTGCAGATCAGGTCAGCGAATCCGATTTCGCCGTTGCAGTTGCCGGTATCGAAGCCGACGACGACGAAGACGATTCCGAAACCGACGACGAAGACGAAGAGGAAGACGACGCAGAAGATGAGGACTCTGAGGAAGAGTCTGATTCCGACGACGACGACGAAGACGACGTTACCGAGGATGAAGAAGAGGACGACGAGTCCGCTGAAGCTGATTCAGACGACGAAGACGAAGAGGACGAAGAGTCTGATTCCGACGACGAGGAAGAGCCTGTTGAAGACGACGAGTCCGACGAAGATGCAGAAGCTGATTCCGACGAAGACGAGATCGATGCAGATCGTCTCGCGCCTGTCGCTTCCATGGAATTCCTGGCCAGTGCTTCCGTTTCCGATGTCGACATGGTGTTCTACAACCATCGTTCAAATCCGGTCTGGAATGTGATCGTTGCCGGTGTTCCCGCTGCCAGCATTTCGCTCGCCAGTTACGGAGATGCAGCTCAGGAAGTTGCCGATTTCTTCTCCACCACCAAGTTCGCCAACGGCGTGAAGCAGGCAATGGCTTCCGAAGGTGTTCTGGGTCTGCTGAAGAAGTCCAACGCCGAGTTCTATGCCAATGCATACAAGTCCAGCGACGTGTTCGTCGAAGCTCGTGCGGCCGCTGAGAAGGTTGGTAACCAGAAGGTCACTGCCGCCACTGCTGGTTTGCGCGAAGACTTCATCGATGCCATGAAGATCGCCAGTGCTGGAATGGACAAGAACTTCTTCCAGAAGAAGAATCCTCTCAAGCGTGGTCTCTTCATCGCTCTCTCGAATGCAGGTGTTCAGAATCCTCAGTTCTTGATCGAAACCGTGTTCGCGGAATCGTCTGCCGAGTACTTCGAGACCGTGGCCGACGTTGCCGTGGACTTCCTGGATACTCCTGCAGAAGCTCGCGACCGTCTCCGTCAGGCAATCGAAGGTTCTGGTGTTATCGATCGTGGCATCGCACAGGCTTCTTCGAACGAGCCCAAGACCGTTGCAGATCCTTCGGCATCCGCTTTGGCGTTGATTCGTGGAATGCGCATTCAGGCCAGTTCTGCTGAGCTTCCTATGGTGACCGGTTCGGTTTCCGAACGAAAGGATTCACTGCGCACGCTTCTCCGCTAACACACACACACACCTCACCGAGTTCACATACAACGTTCACAGGACCACCGACTGTGAACGGGTGAATTAGTTTCACCGAACCACATTCTTTTGTACAACTCTTTGGTAAGATCTCTTTGGATCCGATACAAAGCAAACCTACCGACACAAACAACATTTGGAGATAACAAATGGCCTACAATCTTGACCTCACCCACTACAGCAGCACCTTCGAACGGCCTTTCGTTCCTGGTACTTCCATCCCCGCCGAAGGCCTTGTTCTCAAGGGCGTTCTGGTTGGCGGAGTTGAAAACGCGCAGGTTACTGCTGGTGGAAGCACCAGTGAAGTGATCATCGGTTTCAGCCACAACCGTTCGATCAATCCCACCACGCAGGTTGTCATCGAAGACACCCTCGTGATTCCTGCGTCTCCTGGTCCGTACGTTGTGCAGCTTCAGCACACCAACCTCGTCAGCGGATCCGTAATGGTCTGGGACGTTGCTGGCGCAGTTGCCATGACGCTCGGTTCCTCGGGTTCCACCGATCACGCCACTGTGAACACGTCGCTTGGACAGATCACGTTCTACTCGGGTGATGCTGGCAAGGCGATTGTTGTTACCTACGTGTACCAGCTCACCGCCATCCAGGCTCAGCAGACGTTCTGGCAGGCTCCGATCAACACCCCGAATCCGGCGTACAATGGAAACATTGTTGTGCTGGCTGGCAATGGTGAGATGTGGACTGATCAGTATGATACCTCGGTTTCCTATGCCAGCGTTTCGACGTTGTATGCAGGAGCCAACGGCGTCATCACCAGTACTCAGGGTTCGAACACCCCGATTCCTGGATCTCGTGTTGTGAGCGTGCCCAGCAGCTCCAGCACCTGGCTCGGTTTCCGGTTCAACCTGGCGTAACCCTGGTTAAGCTGATCTAGTTCTCACAATCACATCACACAGTCAACACAACACAACTCTCAGGAGCAAGATACACATGCAAACTCCGTACGACGGCACCTCCGTTTTCACTGCAACCGCTAACGGTGAAGCCCTCAGTGGCAACCGTAACTTCTCACCCTTCGGAATGGCTGCTGCCGCTGGCACTGGCACTGCGAAGGCTCACTTGTCCGCGGATCCGCTCGTTGGTAGCAACGGCGACGTCAACGGTTACTCCGTAAAGGATTTCATGCAGAATCTCGGTCACTTGCTGACTGCTGGTTCTGCGGGACTCATTCAGGAGCACAAGGCGACTGCTCACGTTGAACTTCAGGAACGCGCCGAGAAGCGTGCCGCCCTGGCTTCTGCGTTGAAGAGCACCGACGCTGCTACTCAGCAGGCTCTTGCCGAAGTCATCGGCGAACAGATTTACGTTACTCTTGGACGCTCGGGTTTTGCCCGTAAGTTCTTGACCGTGAAGCCTCTCGCTTTTGGCGACGTGCATCGCATTCCCGTGATCCAGCCGGACGTGCTTTCGTACTTCTCTTCGGAGAACTCGGACGTTCCTTCCAGCCAGATCCGTCAGAACGTTGTTATCCCGACTCCGTTCCTGCTGGGCGCTCGCGTGCTCATCGACATCATGGAATTGGCTGTTGCTCCTGTCGACCTTCTCGACATCAAGTACAACCAGGCCCTTGAACAGATGCTGGTCGGTGAAGATCGCCAGTTCATCAAGTATGCGAACATTGCCAGCGCCGGTTACAACGAGCAGGTGCTCTTCAGCACTCTGACTCCCACGGTGCTTGCCAGCATTCGCAATCAGATCGATACGCAGGGTGGAATCCCCGTTGGCGGCGCGCTCATCAGCGCCGACATCTGGGCCGACATCATCTCCGAATCCGAATTCCAGAACTTCTATTCTCCTGTTGAGAAGCATGAGATCGTCCTCACCGGACGTCTCGGCACCATCATGGGATTGGATCTGGTTACGGATGGATTCCGTATCCCGAACCTGAAGGTGTTGCCTCAGGGAACCGTGTATGTGTTCGGTATCCCCGATACCCTGGGTCAGATCGGACAGTACGATCAGATGCAGGTGACGGCTATCGATCAGGGCGTGATCGGCATCAATAAGAAGGGCTGGAATCTGACAAATGTCATCGACCTAAGCATAGTTAATGCTCGTGCAGTTGTTCTTGGATCCCGTATCTAAGTTCGACATCGCCAAGCCAGCATGTCCCATGTGACACGCTAATTCTTGATAGGCAGGAGAGACAACCAATCTCCTGCCTTTCTTTGTTACAACAAAACACCAAGATACATTGAGGTTGATCATGCCAAAGAAATCTACCACAAAGAAGAGCAGATCAGATAAAAGTGTTGTAGCTGTTGATTCCTGGGGGACGCTCCAGAATCAGGTATGATAAGAACGGAAAATATATCAAGTACAGAAACAAACTGGTTAAGGGTATAGGTATCTGTGACCTACCCACTTCTGATGAATTTGGAAATCGTTTGAAGTCAAATGTAGTCTGGATGTCTCTATTCAGCAGAGCTCCAACTACTACAGGATACCTGGATGCTGTTAAGAATCCAACCTATGTCGATGTTTCCATTGATCCTCGCTGGCACAAGTATTCAGGCTTCGTTCCTTGGTTCGACGAACACTACCGAGAAGGTTTCGCGCTGGACAAAGATCTCAGAGTCAGCGGAAACAAAGTCTACGGACCTGATACATGTGCATTCGTTCCGCAGTACATCAACAACCTGACACTCGACCGTGCCAGGTACAGAGGCGAATTTCCAGTAGGCGTAACCTACAACAAACGGCAGAACAGTTTTGCAGCTCAGCTAAATGTATTCAAACAGCATGTTGGTCTGGGGTACTTTGATAATCCAGAAGATGCCTCGTACGTCTACCTGTTAGCCAAGTCCAGACATATAAGATTTGTAGCTGAAACGGCATTTGATCTGGATCACATTGACGAAGAGGTCTATGCTGGTTTGGTTCGTTATGCAGATGGTTTGAAACCGAAACGTAGGAAGCTTGTGAGGTCTCATCACAACAGTCGTCCACGTAGTTCGCATGCAGACTTCTTTGCATATCTATTCAACGACTAGTCTAAATACGGAGTCACACGATGAAGAAGTCAGTTCGTAAATTTCTCACTGGCATCAATACACCGGAATCAGGTGCATTGCTTGATGCCGTTGCTGCTGTTGATGCAACCGTGGCAGCCGTGGCCCGTGTTCGTGTCAGCAAGGACGCTGATTCAGACGAAGAGTCCGATTCGGATAACTACAACTCAGGAAATGAAGATACTGATACCGTTGATGATAGCGACTCCGAGCAGCAATACCAAGATACCGATGAAGACGAAGACGAAGACGAAGACATTGATGACGTATTGGAAGAGAATGCAGATACTGAAGATGATCCGTCTGACGAAGAAGATGTTGATGTTCTTGATGATGCCGATGATACCGAACATATTCTCTTGGATTCCACTGCTAGTTACAGTCCCAAAGATCTCAAACGCTTGAAGCAGGTTGCTAGAGCTTGCATTGCCAGGAACGAACACGTTCCGGCTGCCAAGCAACTACTTCAAGCCATCTCAGCATACAAGAACAGTACCAACGATTCCAATACCTAGGACTATCTGAAATGATCAAGCACATCGATATCACAGATGAAGAAATACTGGAGCACATGGCAGAAGCCAACGTGCGCAAGGTATCTCGTTATCCGAGATGCGATTGCAAAGGCAACAAGATCCTGGCCGGGAAGTGGAAGCGTGATGCAAAGGCAGATGTCTGCACCTTCATCAAAGGCCAGTACGGAAAAGCCCCTAGGGATTTGGATAGCGTTGATCGTAGGGCAATGAAGCGTGATTGTGCTCCGTACCTTCCGGTTGATAAAATGAAGATGCTGACCAAGCAAACTGGAAGGCCAGCTAAAACCTTCTGGGCAGATTTCTGCGATACGCTGACTACGACGAAATCAGATTCCGTTCTTCCAACAGACAAAGTCTTGAAACTGTTTCAGCACATGTTTCCAAAGACGAATGGTAAAGCCAAAAAGCTGGAAGATGTTACCTTGAGCAGAAATCAACGTCTTCATACCATGGCCGATTCCATGCTCATGGTCAGGATCAGTCCCGAGGATCGTAGGAAGTTGGGTTTGTCCAAGAAGACCGCGTTGATATCTCAACGAGCTGAAAAGAAGTTGTCTCCGGCAATGTCTGTTCCAGAAGCTGAATCGTTCATCGAAAACAACATGAACAAGACAACACCTGGGACAGTTACACGGGATCACGTCAGCGGACGTTTGGTAATTACCAGCAACCCCAACCGCAGATGGAACTATATCGCCCGGACCTACGGACACAGACTCCCGCAGAAGTTCTTGGATCTGTACAGTGCTGAGTTGGTTCCCAAACGTGCTGGACGCAAACCCACTCGCAAGGATGCCATCACTCACGAGCAGACAATGCTTGAAAACGCCAAGCGCAAAGCCGCCAAGGAGAAGGCAGCTAAGAAGGCTGTTGAACACAAGCCCATTAAGCATGATCTGAAGAAGATAACGTCAACGAAACCTGCATCAAAGAAGCAGAACCAAGACACCGACGACGACGACGACGACGACAGTGATTTGGACGAGTTCGGTGATTGGGATTTGGACGAGACCAAGAAGGTTGTGAAACAGGAAGAGAAGCGGCAAAGTCTTCCTGTCCCTGCTTCCAAGATAACTACACCAGAGCGTTTGCAACTGTTCATAAACAACGTAATGAAGAAGCATGATGACACCTATGGGTTGTCTACGTCTTTGACACGTTGGTCCAATCCAGAGTGGAGTCTTGTTGATGTTTACCGAGACGACATCTCCAAGGATCTATTGACCAAGTATGCTTCGCAGATCGATCAAGCCCGTAGGATTCTTGGTGCTAGGTCCGGCGGTGCTTATGCTGGTATGCGCGACAACAGACAGCTTTGTGTAGCCCATGTTATTACGTCCTGGATGTGTGGTGAATTGATTTAGTTCCTTCAGAATCAAGATAGAGAGGTTGGGAATCAAATGGGTACATCAAATCCCCATAGAATTGGAGTTGATTCTCCAAATTCATTGGTCACACGTCAGCAAGTGGATACGCAGGACCCTGGACAAGCTCTGGTCACTGCTGTTTTTGTAAATAACGGGTTAATTGAGACCCATACAGGCGTGGACTACGGTACCGGAGACGTGACCATCGGTTTGCCGCTGCAACCAATCGTGGCAGGTTTGACACTCAACACCGTAATCATAGACGCTTACGGACGCGTTGTTGGTGGTAGTTCTGGAACAGTGAATACGCTGCCGGACAGTGGCGTGACTGCTGGCACTTATGGAACCGGTGCATACACAGGAACATATACCGTCAACACCAAAGGTATACTGACCGCTGCCTCGAACACTTTGATTAGTATTCCAACTTCTCAGATCAACAATCTCAGTGTATGGACAGGATCCACGTCTCTGACTACAACCGGAACCGTAACCACAGGTACTTGGCACGGCACTGTAGTAGATGTAGTCCATGGGGGAACTGGTCAAAGTACTTGGACTGTATTTGGTGTGGTATACGCTGATACGTCCACATCACTGAATACTGTCACGCCCAATACATCCACATCAAAACAATTCCTCAGCATGACCGGAACAGGTACGGTTGGTGCTGTTCCTGTTTGGGGCGGATTGGTCGTTGCGAATATCACAGACATCGGAACCTGGACAGGTTCCACTTCAATAACCACTTTGGGAACAATCACTACCGGAACCTGGTCAGGTACAGTCATTGCTCCTGTTTCAGGCGGAACCGGATTGACTGGTTATGCTATCGGTGACATATTGGTTGGTGGTGTATCCAATACACTAGTTCGTTTACCGGATGCACCGACGGGTCAAGCTCTTTTGAGTGGAGGTGTAAATGCTCCTCCTCTGTATGGGCAAGTAAATCTCACAACAACTGTTACCGGAATACTTCCTATAGCAAATGGTGGAACAGGAACCAGTACTGGTTCCTTTTTGTCTTTGAACCAGCCTGCAGGTCAAGTTGTTGTTGGAAATGATAGTAGTGGTTTGCAGAGTTTCAGTACCCTGACATTCAATGGAACAGGAACTTTGGTGGTTGGTACAGCAACACTACAAGCCAATCCAGATACTACAGGTGGATTCGCGTTGGGAACTGGAACAGGTTCGTGGGCTTGGGCTTTTGGTCAAGATACTGCTGGAAATGCTTACGTTAATGCTGGATCTGGGGATTCCATATACTTTACCGTGAATGGTGTGAATGTTGGATCTGCCAGTGCCAGTACTTGGAATTTACCTGCTTTAACGACCTCTCAGATCGTGATTTCAACTGGTGCTACGTTCTCGTATCTTTCTGGAAGCCCTGGTGTGGTTCAGGTAAACGGTAGTGGTATTTTATCGACCACGACCATGCCAACGGATTCCAAAGTAGCTGTAAGCGGCATTGATACGACTAGTCAATATCTGTCACAGAAAATTATTGCTGGTTCAGGCATAACTATCACATCGGTTTCTACTGGTGGTAGTTTGCAGATGGTGATAAATGCCAGGACAAGCACTTGGCGCCCTATAGTTTACTCGACAGTTTCTGTCTATGTAGTACAGGACACCGACGATACTGTTGTAATTAACTCAGCCTCGGTGAGCAGTACAACGATTCAGTTGCCTGTACCGAGTTCGGCATATCAGGGACGTGTTGTTACGTTACAGAACGCAAACTCGTCAGGTACTACGACTGTGACTTGCCCTGGAGGGACAATCTCGGGCCTCTCACCTAGTTTGAGTGCAGCTTTTGGTAGGCTTCAGTTTCTATGCATCAACTCAGGTAGTTCTTTTATATGGTTGGCTGAATAGCTATGAAATGTGATGTAAATGCCTTCGTGAAAAAACTGAGGCACCTACTATGATGATCGACCCTACAACCCTCCGTTCAATGACAGAGGGTGTAGTAGATATTGGTGGCGGCTGGATTTTTGACAACCTAAATAACAATATTTTTGATGAATCTTATCTACAGGTTCTCAATAGCCTGCAACCATATATTTCAGTAGATCTTGTCACTATTACGTACCTTCGCTGGAAGGTTCCATATACTGAACTGGTAATCAGATCTGGCCCATCTTCAAGTTCCCCTGTAATCTGGGCAGGCGCTGTGGATATGATTCCCGATGTTTCCACAGGATCATCAGGATCTACTTCAATAACGCTCCTAGGTGACGTGACAGGAACATCTTCGGGAAGTTCAATCAACACAACTGTTGACAAGATCCTCAATGCCACACTGCCCCCGCTTTCGACATCCGGTGTTCTACAGAATCTAGCAGGTACGTTGACTTGGGTAAGCAGTCTTCCACCAGGCGGAAGCGTTGGCGGTGATCTTGGCGGTACACTTCCTAGTCCGTCTGTTACAGGCATACTTACCAAAGCACTTCCGTCGCTTCCTGGATCCACAGCCAATCTCACGTATACGGGAACGGCTTGGACATTTGATACAACCACGTATCTTTCAACTACCATAGCTGCCAGTACCTATGCCCCTATAGCTGGTGATACCAGCCTGATTGTAGTTGGTACAGTAACTACAGGTACGTGGCATGGTGGCGTTGTTGGCACGCTGTATGGTGGAACCAATCAGACGACTTGGTCTCAGTATAGTGTCGTGTATGCAGGTACTACTAGTCAATTGACTGGGCTTGCAGCGAATACGACAACAGCAACGCAGTTCCTTACCAGTACAGGAACAGGATCTGCTGGTACGGCTCCGGTATGGTCAACGCTGACTACTGCGATGATCAGCAACCTAAGTTCATGGCCTGGATCAACTTCGATAACTACATTAGGCGTAATTGCAACTGGAACTATTCCACTTGCTAATTTGGCCACACAGGCCACGGCAACTTTAGTTGGAAACAATTCCGGGTCCACAGCAGCACCTACGGCGCTGTCTGTTTCTGCGGTTCAGACCATGCTTGGGATTGGCGGTGGCCCGTTTATTCCGTTGACTGGCTCTGCATCGGTGACCGGTGCGATCACGTCAACATCAACGTTCCAAGGAACCAAGTTCATAACCACTGGTTCGTCTAATCTCTATTTCGTTCTCGGTGATGGAACCACTGTACTGACGAGCACCTACGCTACAACTACACTTCTGGGATCGTACCTGCCTTTGATCGGTGGTGTACTCACTGGCAATTTGAAACTGGCAACGGGAACCACAACCGTGGCTCCCTTGACGTTTCAGACTGGAATCAGCCTCACTACAGCAGTAGTTGGCGCTGTTGAGTACGATGGCTCCAGAGTTTATGTAACGAGTTCAGGCCCAACTAGAAATACGTTGGCTTACGTAAGTGACATACCAGCAACTGCTACCGTTCTTCCGGTCATGAACGGTGTTGCAGCATTAGGTGGGCAGGGTAAATGGTCCGACGGTGGACACGTCCATCCCATTGACACCTCTAGGGCACCGTTGGCGAGTCCAGTATTTACTGGTACAGTTACTGCTCCGGCATTGACAATATCTTTACTGGCCACTCCAGGTGTTTTGAAGAACAATGGATCCGGCGTAATCTCATCTACAGCAGGGCCATCAACTTCGTTCGTGAAAGCAGACGGATCAGTTGATGCCGGTGCATACATTACCGGCAATCAGACCATCACGTTGTCTGGTTCTGTTACTGGATCAGGCACCACAGCTATTACCACTGTCTATGGTTCTATTTCAGCAAACTCTGTCATTGCCAACACAACATCTATACCGGCAATTCCAGTAGCTGTTTCTGCTACTGTTACAGGAAATGTTGTTTCCTCGTTTGCTCTGCGTGATATCAATGCGAACCTGTCCGCAGTAAATCATATTCAGGGTTACACTGCTACGGCAATGTCTGGTTCGACAACTACTTTGAATGTGGGTTCCTATTATCAGCAATATTTTACAGGCACTGGAACAACAACGCAGACGGTTCAGCTTCCTGTCACTTCATCGCTGGCAGTTGGACAGAGTTTCAGCATTACCAACTCCACAACAGGCACAGGTACTGTAACGGTTCAAAGTAGCGGGTCCAATACTGTAGTTGTATTGCAGCCGAGTACAACTGCTACTTTGACATGCATTCTGGCAACTGGTTCTACTGCAGCTTCATGGTACTACAGCGTTTGTCCAACTCTCGGAGCTGTAACCGTTACTGGAACCGGTACAGCTAATGCCATTCCAAAGTGGGTAAATGCTGTTGGTAGCCTGGTCAATTCTTCTGTTGTAGATACTGGTTCGCTGGTCACGATTACGAATCCACTGACAGTGACAGGAACAACAACTCTAGCCACTGCACTGTCTGGTACATTGCAGGCAACTTCAGGTGTTGTTTCCAATGTAGTGAATAACACCAGCTCGTATTTGGTACTCGGCAACGGAACAACTATTGCGACATCCACGTATGCAACTGCAGCTTCTGTTAGCATACCAACAGGAGACATCGCCGTAGGGACTGGAACCGGAATCGGAGGAACATCTGGTCTTACTTGGTCGTCTTCGAAGTTTTATGCGAACGGTCAAATTCAGTCGGTAGCTGGAACGCAAATAGGTTCGGCTTTTGCAACTGCTACTCCGGGTGTTTACATTAGCGGTGGCAACAACCCTGCTGTTGAGTTGGTAAATTCTTCATCTACCTGGAGCCTCAATAATTATGGTGGTGTATTTAATATAACAGTTAACGCATCACTCAATGCGTTTGGAATAGATCCTGTTTCGTCAACAACATCTATTTATACCAACATGCTTAATGTATCAAGTGTCACGGCACTTGGTAATTTGAATGTCACAGGTAGTACAACACTAGCTACAACTTTATCAGGTACATTGCGGGCGTCACTGGGCTTGGTTTCGACGGTAGTCAATAACACGAATTCTTATGTAGTACTAGGGGATGGATCAACCACAGCACTTAATCAGTTCGTAATCGGAACGAACTTTTACACATCAGGTCTCCCACAGTCTGTAAGTAGTTCCACAGCAACTACATCGTTGGTTTTGGGGATCACGTCATTTCCAGTAGCCGTTCAAGCACCCGGCGTAAAAACACAAATCCGCGGACATGGGACTGTATCGTGGGCAAGCCTGGCAGATACCATCACACTCATTTTCTCAGACGGTGGCACCGTTCTATCAACTACTGTTATAGCAGGTTCGGACTTACCATACAGTGCCGCATATCCAACTACCTACAACTGGGTCATGGACCTAGTGCTTGTTTCACAAACCAATGCATCGACCTCGGCGACTGTTCTTTTGGCGGGGACGCTGATGCTCAATGGTGCATACACCGGCTTGTTGATATCCGTCAATGATACTGCGACACTCAACACGACGGTAGCGAATTCAGCGAACATTACAGCTAAATGGTCGGCAGTAGCATCCAACGATAATTTCGTTGTGGAAGAACTGCGCGTCACCAATTCAAGTACTACTTGAGTAAAACCTCAATGAAATACCAAAACACTAATTTTCTACAGAGGTATCTACCATGGCTATAAAAATCCCACTACTCTCGGTAACCGGAATCACTTCAGGTGGCGATCTCAGCGCCACGTCGGCAACGTACGCTACAGGTACGTTTACGCTCTCTCCAACTGTGACTGGTATTCAAGGTCATGGTATTACGCTTGCCGCCGGTTTTCTAAAGTACACAGGTTCTGCCTGGGCTTTCGATGCTACAACATACGTATCGGCCATTTCATTGACCGGTGCTGTTACTGGCACGTATTCTGGTGGTACTATCACTACTGCCTACGGTGCCATTGCTGCAAACTCGTTGATGGCCAACGTGACGGGTTCGGCTGCTGTTCCTACTGCCATCGGAGTTTCGAGTACAGCAACGGCATCTGCTGTTATGTTGCGCGATGCCAATGCAAACACGCAGATCAACAACATTATCGAAGGTTATACCACAACTGCGACTACCGCCTCTACACTAACGCTGACCATCGGGAGCACATATCAGCAGTACTTTACCGGTTCGACGGTAAGTCAAGTTGTCAAGCTTCCTGTCACCACCACGTTGGTTCTTGGTCATCAGTTCCAGTTTACGAACAATGCAACCGTTTCTGTTGCAGTGCAGGCTGGAAACGCTGGTGCAATCAACACACTAGCGGCTGGAACATCTGCAATCTATACCTGTATCAACAACGGTACTGATGGTGCTGCTTCGTGGAGTTATGCACTCGGCGGTATTGCCGCCGCTGGTTCTGGCACGACCAATGCCATCATTAAGTGGACATCGGCCACAACGCTTGGGAATTCGAGCATTTCAGACAACGGAACGACCGTAACGTTTTCTGAATCCATTACTTTGGCTACGGGTACAACCGCACTAGCACCTATTATGTTGCAGTCTGGCGCAAACCTTACTGCAGCCACTGCTGGCGCTGTTGAATGGAACGGCACCACACTCTACGTCACCAATTCCACGCCTACAAGAAATGCAGTTGCTTGGAATCCGACGACGACTCTCGGTGATACAATATTTGCCAGCGCCACGGCTTCTCCTGGCACGCTCAATAGACTTGCCGGAAACACGTCTGCTACAATGGCGGTGATGACGCAGACAGGAACCGGCACAGTATCTGCTTCTCCTGTATGGGTAACCACTACAGGAACTGCTGGTGCTGTTGTTCTCTCGCAATCTCCGACGTTGACTGGTGTCGTAACGTTAACAGCGTCTGGTGCTGGAACACCTGCTGTATTGTCTGGACTTGCTTATCAATCGTATGGAACAGTAACGTCTTGGTTGCAGAATAATGTTCAGAATCTTTCGAACAACGTCGCTGCATCTAGTGATTGGGTTGCTACTGCCGATACTGGAACCGATAGCACCAACTACATCGACATGGGCATCAACTCGTCAGGATATGCCCAGGGTACGTGGACTATCAATGGAGCGTTGGATGGTTATCTCTATACTCAGTCCAGCAATATTGCAGTAGGTACGGCCACTGCAGGTAAAAACGTTGTTCTGTTTACTGGTGGAACCTTGGCGGCAAACGCCAGGCTTATGCTTTCTGATACCGTAGCAACGTTCTCTGGTTTGATGACCACATTAGGCTTCGGCACCGGTGTTCAGTCCATTGTAACTGCTGCTGGTACGACAACGCTTACAGTAGCTTCTCCATACCAGACGATCTTTACCGGAACGCTGACGCAGATCTGTGTATTGCCTGCGGCCAACGTAGCTCCTATGGCTGCTGGTGTTCAATATCTGATCAACAACAATTCCACCGGTCTTATTACCGTTCAAACTAATGGTGGTGCAACGCTATGGACGTTAGCTGCTGGCACTCAAGTTCTGCTTACTTGCCTTACGACTGGAACTGCTGCTGGTACTTGGGAAGTTAGCTACATTGTTGGTGTTGGCGCTACAGGTAAGTCGTTGACTGTAAACAATACCATGATATTTGCAGGTACTGACGCTACAACGCTGACGTTCCCGTCAACCTCCAGTTACATCGCATCGAATCCAATGACAACTACTGGCGACATTATGTACGCCAGTAGCACAGCAACTCCATCTGCTATTCAGAGACTCGGGATCGGTGCAACTAACTCTGTATTGACGGTTGCCTCCGGAATTCCAGCATGGTCTTCGTCGCTGACACTGAGTGGCTTGACCTTGAGTGGGTTCTCCACCGGTACACTCATCAATACATCTGGTGTCGTAAGTTCTCTGAGTGCAAGTGGTACCAACTTGGTTCTTGGTAACGGAAACACGATTGCTCAGAGCACGTTCCAAGCCGCTTCTACTCGTCTAGCTTCCATTGCGGCACTGGCCGATCCTACAGGTTCGGGCTTTGTTCTGCAAAATGTTGGTGGGACGTATTCATGGGTTTCGTTGTCTGGCGGAGCTGCAGCTTACTATACATCGACAAGCATCATTTCTACACCAGCAAGTGCAACCGCAGTCAACATCATTCCAGGTGCTACAGCATTCACCGTTGTCGACCAAGCAATCGGTTTAGGAATTCAGATCAAGGGTTCTGGTATCATCAAATGGGCAGTGCTTACTGATTATGTAACGTGGCTCATTAGTGACGGTGCCACGCAAGTTGCTACGTTCACCACAGTTGGTACTGATTTTCCGATTAACGGAAGCACCGCAGCTACTGGAACCAACTATCACTGGGAGTTGGACGCTACGCTTACAACGCAAAGTGGTTCAACGACGGCAGTTGTAGTACTTAACGGGACACTGCGTGTGTTTGATCTGTATACGGAAGTCATCGTCAACCTCAATGAAGCCTCAGCAGCTACAGTTAACGTTACAGGCACAAACCTTCTTGCTATGACCGTAGCCTGGACAGCGTACACGACGAATGATTTGTTCTCTGTGAATGAACTTCACATAGACCGCTTGCCCTAATTCTTAGCACAGAACTCATGCACTAGTACAGGCAAAACCTCTTCGTGTAGGCGTTGCCTTTTTAACCATATCGGACACCAACTTACCATGGCAACAAAGGTTACAGAACTTACAGTAATTGGCGTCACTCTAACAGGTGATGCCACAGCGACGGGAACAACAAACGCCACGTATAGTGCGGGCGTGTTTTCTATTGCGTCCCAGGTAACGGGGATTCGAAGTCAGTCCATTCCTGCCCTCCCCGGCGCAAATGCTGCACTTACTTACTCCGGCTCTGCCTTTGCCTGGACGCCGTACTCAATAGCGGCTTCTGCAAATACACTTGCCGGACGTGATGCCAGCGCCAACTTATCCGCAGTGAATCACATCGAAGGCTATGCAACTACTGTAACCGCTGCTGGTACGACTACGTTGTTGGTCGGTTCAACCTACCAGCAGTTCTTTACAGGCACGTCTACACAAACCGTAGTGCTTCCGGTCACATCAACATTGGTACTTGGACAAGCATTCTACATTCAGAATAATTCAACCGGGTCAGTAACCGTGCAGTCCAGCGGTGCGAACACTATCTTGGTATTGACTGCCAATACGTACGCCACTGTTACTTGTATTTTGATTACTGGTACAACCGCAGCCTCTTGGTCATACGTCTTTGCAGGAACAAGTTCTCTGTCGAACCCGATGACTTCGGTGGGCGACATGATTGTTGGCGGTGCCTCGGGTGTTCCTGCCAGATTAGCTTCGGGTGCTACAGGTACAGTTCTTATCGGTAATACAGGAGCTGCACCTTCTTGGTCCTCAACTCCGAACATTTATGGTCAGACAACAATAACAACAGCTACAGATTATTGCTTGAGTATTGTCCAGACCACGACAGGTGCATACTCACATCCTATTCAGGCGATGAATACATCGTTGACTGCTGGGCAAAACTACCAGATTGATTTTGGTTATTCTGCTGCGAATGCCAACTCAGCGAACTTTGGATTCTTGTATCAAGGTAGCGGACTTACTACCAACGCACTGACATTTGGACTGTACGAGTACAACAACCTACTCACAATCCAAGCCAGCGGAGTGGCGCAGTTCAGCGGTACCGCAAGTGCTATCAATTTCATCGAAGGCTACACAACAACAGCTACTGCCGCAGGTACCACAACGCTGGTAGTTGGTTCAACCTACCAACAGTTCTTTACAGGCACAACCTCTCAAAATGTTCAGTTGCCTGTCACCTCGACATTGGTACTTGGGCAGGCATTCTACATTCAGAATAGTTCAACGGCTCCTGTTACTATTGTGTCATCTGGTTTAAATACAATTGCAATCCTTGCGGCTAATACATACGCAATTGTTACTTGTATACTGACATCTGGCACTCCTTTGGCATGGGCGTGGTCTTGTGTTGTTGCATCCGTAAGCGGTTCCATGGTTGGGACTGCTGGCGGAGATTTGTCTGGAACATACCCAAACCCCACAGTCGCTAAAATCAATGGAATTCCAGTAGCTGCATGGGCAGCAAATGGTGTTTTGAAATATAATGGTTCTACTATCTCTTCGACTGCATCTGACTCTTCCCATTTTGTGATGGGGGATGGTTCGTTGGTTGCTACCTCGACGTTGCCGAGCTTCGGTGTTACCGCCTCATTCAGTGCTACAGGCACACCGCAATGGAGACATATAGCTACAGTTACAATTGCAGCGGCCTATGATTCACATACAATACGCTATGGAAACAGTTTCTATGGTCAGCAATTCAGTGCCAACTGCGAAATCCAGATATGTAGTGAACGTGCATCAGGTTCAGATACCGCGACTGTTACTGCTTCAGGGCAGATGGGTAATTTTGATATTGCTTACTATCTGGATACAACAAACCATATGGTTGAAATATACGCTCATCACACAGGTGGAAACTCATTTCAAAATGCTGTATTGAGCATAATTCAATCCTCGTCTACATCATTGATTGCGTTAGATACTACGACCGGACCTGTAAATTCTGCACCGACATTGACAGGCACCGCCAAGGGCTTTTGGGTCAATGCAAGTGGTTCTGGAACAAATAGTAATTTCTATGCATCTGGCACCTTTACTGCAGGTGGGATGATCTCGGGTGGGGCTACTGCCATCGCAGGAATGTCCAACTGGGCTAACGGCTCTGCGGCTTGGTTCGGCCAATCTGCTATGAATTTGGCTACGACAAGTACCTGGACAGGAATGACTGCAACTGCGGCAGGTGCGGTTGGTATTCAAGCGGCAGGTTCAGGTAGTTTAGTGACGTTAGCATTTGGCGGTACTTCATATTTGACCGTAGGAACTTCAGGCGTGACACTACCTGCATTCACGACAGCAGGCATTGTAACCAACAATTCATCAGGTGTTCTATCCACCTCCATTGGCGGCACCGGTACATTCTTGGTCGGTGGTTCCACACCGACATGGGCGAGTACAGCTACAGTGTTATCAACATTGGGGATGACTGGTGGGCCATTCCTTCCACTTGCTGGTGGCACACTCACGTCAGCTACCGGGTTGCAGATACCTTTCAACAGCTCCGGTTCAAATACGCTCAGTGTAGGCACAGCCGCTAATTTCGGTACTAGCAACTTTGAAATTGGTATCTCGTACCCTTCTACTTCATCGCATTGGCCGTTTGGTATCACTAAGAGTACCAGTGGAACAGTCAGTACTGTGTTTTCTGTGGATAATAACGGCAATTCGCTTACATCTGGTACGTTTACTGCCGTCACAGCACAATTAGGTACTCAGAGGGTAACGGTAAACACAACTTACTCCCTTACTACGTCAGGAGCAAACTCAGCTTACTGGGTTTTCGTATTAGCAAACAGTGCCGCCATAAACTTACCAACATCCCCAGGCCCTGGGTGCGCATTTTGTTTTGTGTGTCAGGACCTGGATCCCCAAGCAACACTAACCAGTACAGTTGCAGGTGTTCTTATCCACTTCTATTACTCTTCGTCAGCCCAGTCTATAACTATACCAGATCGCTCGCACGCAGGAAGTGGTGGCGAGATATCGTATAATACCGCAGGTCCTTTTGTGTGGATAGTGTTCGATCCAAACACAGGTTCTTCCGGTGGGTGGTGGGTATCCGGGTCTTATAGTGGAGCTTACGTATAATGCCATTTTTCACTATCACTTTAATACATAACCAAGCACTGAACCTGCCTGAGATTCTATTGGCTTACAAGTCTCAGTCCTTGGTACCTGATTGCTTTGTGTTTGTTCTTGATAGATGCACAGACAAGTCACAAGAACATATACAGCGATTCGCAGTATCAAATACTTGCATCGTTATTGAAAATACATACGGTGATAGCTTTATGGCCGGGTACTGCCGTGACTTAGGCTTAAGTTCTTTGGAGTTGTCTCCTACCGATGTTGTACTATTTCTTGACGGTGATTGTATACCGTCAAGAAATCTGTTCCGTTCCATGTACAGTTCTTCTTGCTCGGACGTTGAATCTTTGGCTATCGGGGCACGAGAAAACCAGATATGTCAAGGATCTAGCAATTTCAACATCGATGGACGAGAAGGTACTCCGTGGTTGAAAGGTAAAGTATTTCAACGTGGTATCGATAACACGGTAAATGCTATGTGTCTTGCTAAGATTAGAATGCTTATTTGGTCCTGTTGTTTCGCTGCAAATGCAGCGGCAATATCGAAAATAAAGAATATCAACACTACGTTAGGTGGTAGGGCTAGGATGTTTTCAGAGTCTTTTGATGGAAAATGGGGTGGTGAAGATGACTATGTTGGTTTGATTGCCATGCTATGGGGGGTACCTGTAGTCGCAGTAAACCCAGAAGATTGTGTTCAGCATATATGGCATCCACCGAGGACAGACAACTCGTTTATGCACAAGGCAAAGGAAAAATACAAACAACTACATACATATGCCATTGAATGTAATGCACCCGGTCTTGCAAATGCTGCAACAGATCCACAGATCTTTGAGCGAGATTTCTTCTCCAAGTTACGTTCCGGTATGCCTGATGCTTGTTTTGGCAAATAAAAAAGGGGCAATAAAGCCCCTGCGGTTTAGTTGGTTGCGAAAGATGCCAGTATTCAACTACTACTTGTAGTATGTACGCACCTTCACAGTTCTGTAGTACGTCGAAAGTGTAATCAAGTTGTACGGTTTGTAGGACCTCACGTAGAGGTACTTAGCAGAAAATTGCTCCCAGCAACTAGTAACATTGACTAAACTGCTATCGGTGAAACTCACAACGGTGTCTTTCGTTGTGCTGACAAAAGTAAAGACTGGAGATTTGATACTACACTCATTACTGCGCACGCTAACTGTATCTGGAGTAGAGTCAGAAACAACGTGAACAGTCAGCTTCACCAGCTTTGTTGTATAACTTGTGTCTCCGGCAGTGTAGTTGGTATCTTTGCTGAATCTTGCGAACGAGTCGATTGCGTGATCATAGAACACGTGGCCGACGGTATCTGTAACATCGATCTCTTGCACAGCGTCAGACGCCGTATCCGTTGTCTTCACCTTCACGACAGACTTGTAGGCAGTAACACTGGTACCATTCGTCACGTTGAAAGCATACCAAGGAATCGTCAGAGAGTCCGCACGAACCGACAAGATACCAGTACCGAACCGAGTCGAGTCGAAACCAAAGTTCCCAACCTTAGCAGTAACAGTATCCAAATCAGTCGTGAACGCCACCACTGAATCATGAGCGTTCTTCACAATCGCCAAGGCACTGTAGAGATATCCGTTCCCTGCGAACGAAGCTGAGTCGTAGGCGGAGTAGACAAAACCAGAGTATTGCTTTGCATGGTACCGACCAAGGACAGTGGAATAGTAGTTAGCCGGATTGGTGTATATATTGTAGTATCCGCACTTCACGGTATCCCCATCATACTGGGTAGGAATCACGACATCGACGTTGCGCTGTACGATGTACTTGGTACCGATCACCGCTGACCAATCCGTCACGGAAACTTCTCTCAAAGTATCAACCGTTCCATTTGGATCAGTCACGATGATGTAGACGACACCAACAGTACTATCCACCATGGACCGTGCAGCAACCATTGATTGCGTCTTGATCTGTTTCAGCTTGAGATACACCGGATCCGTTGAGTTGCCTGGGATAGTAACGTAGTTGCCGTTGAACTTCAAATCGCTTGCAACACACTTCCCACTGACTGTATAGGCATCAACCTGGAAGGCAGAAGCATCTGCATTGTCCATGCGGGCAACACGTCCGAGAGAAGCCCAGGACAGACGAGGAGTTCCGTATCTCTGCGTGCGGTCTTGGATTGCAGAAGGCTGTGCGAGCGTCCAATCTCCGTTCGCCTGGATCACCGCTGACTTTTCACCAGAAGTGATAGACACTGTTCCGCTACTGAGTTTGGACATGTCCAGATGTCCGGACAGTGCGTAGGCATGTCCTGCCAGGATCAAGGCCATGGCCAGGATCCATTGTTTCATGTATCTCATTGTCATTCTCCTTTGAACGCGTTCTTTGTTACACTGTTTGTTTCTGAGTAGATGCCGTGACTAATTCCACGTGACCACGGCCTACCCCATGTATAAAATATACATTCTCAAAACAGAAAAAGCAACTGATTTGTTTTCATGGTGAAACCTGAGTTCCAGGTAGGTGATTTCAGCATACCAACCGACCTATCTAGAATTAGACACTAAGTCAATCACAGTTCAATCACAGTCAACTGTTTAGGCTACCTCTGATTTTAATACCCTAATTATAGTTGTTATTGAACTAATTCTTTATAAGAAAATACATCGGCATTGTCTCAAGGGAGATCGACCTTGACCCGTAAGAATCAAACACCAGAGTACTTCAACTACAGCGATTTCCCGGACATCACCGTGGATTTTATTGATGTGACCACGCCCACGAAGGCCTTGGTGACGAAAGTATTGACTGGATCCACGCTTACCAGTTCGTGGACTGGCATCGATCCCGGCACAGGAACGGTAACGCTGAATCTACCAACTTTACTTGGCAGCGGAACCGCAGGAGTTTCACTTTCATCTGTAATTGTTGATGCTTATGGAAGGGTTGTTTCTGGTACGCCTGGAACAGGTCCAACTCTTCCCATTGCAACCTCATCTGTACTCGGCGGAATCAAGGTCGGATCCGGACTGGGAATCGACGTAGATGGAACCTTGTATGTAACAGCAGGCGGTGGATCCTACGTTCTCCCAACTGCAAGCGCAGGTGTTCTGGGTGGAATTAGAGTTGGAACTGGACTTAGCATAGATGGATCCGGAATACTTTCAGCAACGGGTTCTGGTTCTGGATCAGTTTCTTCTATTGCACTGGGGATTACAACTGGCCCACTTACTGTTTCTGGTTCTCCGATAACGTCTGCAGGAACATTGCAACTTACTTGGTCTGGCTCGTCAAGCAATTTCGTACGTGGAGATGGATCCAGTGTTTCTACGTCTTCATATGCACTTGTATCTGCATTGTCCAGCTACCTTACAACTGCATCTGCTTCCAGTACATATCAACCACTCAGCAGTAAACTGACTTCGTATGCAGCATTGTCTGTGCCCAGTACAAGTGGGTACGTTCTTTCCAGTGATACCAGCGGTAATTTGACATGGGTTGGCAACGGTGCTGGTTCCGTTACGTCAGTTGGACTCACAGTGCCCAGTATTTTCACAGTCAGTGGATCTCCTGTCACGGGTTCTGGTTCGTTGTCGTTTGCATGGAATGGCTCCAGTACTAATCTGGTTCGTGGCGATGGATCCGTTATTGCTCAATCCACGTTCCTGACTACCAACCAAACCATTACATTATCCGGTGTAGTGAACGGAACCGGCACGACTGCAATCACTACTGCATTTGCCGCCTCACCAACATTCTCGGGAACGGTTACGCTGGCTGCATTGTCAGGTACGTTGATAGGAACCAGCGGTGTCGTCTCGGCTTTGTCTGGTACCAATCTTGTTCTTGGCAATGGAACAACAATTGCCCAAGCCACATTTCAAACTGCTAGTGCGAATCTCACGACAGTAGCTGGTTACAGCGTTCTGACAAATTTGACGAGTTTGACTGGGCTTGCAAATCCAGGTTCCACGTCGCATCTACAGATCACTAGTACAGGCACGATGTCCTGGGATACCTCAACGTATCTCACAGCAAACCAAAGCATTACACTTGGTGGGGATGTTTCAGGCACTGGCACAACCACTATCACTGTATCTGTAAACAAGATCCTTGGAAATACAGTACCTGCCAATGCCGCAGGCGTTCTCACCAACAACGGATCCGGTACATTGTCATGGACCGCTGCAGGTGGTGGAGGAACTGTTACTTCAGTTGGTTTGGTAGCTCCTAGTATTTTCACCGTATCCAATTCACCTGTCACTGTATCTGGTTCGTTGACCTTCGCCTGGAATGGATCTTCAGCCAATCTTGTAAGAGCTGATGGATCAACGATTTCTGGTTCAACGTATGCAACCACAGCATCTCCCACGTTTACAGGTACGGTGACCACACCAGCACTTACCTTGTCAGGATTTAGTACTGGCACTTTAATCAATACCACCGGCGTTGTGAGTGCACTTTCAGGAACTAATATCGTACTCGGTAATGGATCGACAATTGCTCAGTCGACCTTCCTCACCACTGCACCTACAATCACATTGACAGGTAACGTTACTGGTACAGGAACAGGTTCGTTTGCAACTACAATAGCAGCATCAGCAGTCACATTGGCGATGCATGCCAATCTGGCTGCAAACTCGTTGATTGGAAACAATACCGGAGCCGGTGCAACGCCGGTGGCTTTGACGATTGCCCAAACTCAGACGATGTTGAGTGTATTGACAACAACGGTTGCTGCGAGTACCTATCAACCTCTCGGAACCAACCTCACAACCTTGACAGCACTCGGCAACCCTGCAAGTAATGGCTACGTACTGAGTGCTACAACTGCTGGTGTGATGTCCTGGATTCCAGTCACAGGTGGTGGTGGAACTGTTACGAGTGTAGGCTTGGTGGCTCCGTCTATATTCACAGTGAGTGGATCTCCGGTATCCACTACAGGCACACTTACATTTGCATGGAATGGTGCATCTACAAACTTCGTTCTTGGTGATGGATCTGTTGTTGCAACGTCAACGTATCTGACGGCAGCTACTGCATCAAGTACATATGCACCCAAGGCGTCCCCAACATTTACTGGTACTGTTACACTGCCTGTGGGTTTGACCGGTGTATTGAAATCCGCGTCTGGCGTTGTATCCGCTGTCACGAACAATACATCGGCTTACTTTGTTCTTGGTGATGGTTCAACAGTAACAACTTCAACATATCTTACCGCCAATCAAAGTGTGACCTGGACTGCATCGGGTGATGTATCTGGAACAGCAGCAGGAGCAACTACAATTTCTCCTGCTTTGACTGTCACGGGTATTCAGGGCAAAGGAATTGTACTCGCAACAGGCTTATTGAAGTACAGTGGAACCGCCTGGGTATTCGACAATTCAACGTATCTTACAACCACCACAGCCGCCTCAACATATGCGGCGATTGCCTCGCCTACATTCACCGGTATAGTTACAACCCCGGCATTGACGTTGTCAGGGTTCACTACAGGCACTTTGATCAATACATCCGGAGTAGTTTCTGCATTGTCTGGCACTGGTTTGGTTCTTGGCAATGGAACCACAATAGCACAATCAACGTTCCTGACAACAGCCCCAACGATCACGTTGACTGGCCCTGTAGCTGGATCGGGTACGGGATCGTTTGCAACTACGATCACTGCAAATGCAGTGACATTGGGAAACTTGGCTGCACTTGCAGCAAATTCTGTGATTGGTAATTTGACAGGATCTGGTGCAACTCCTGTAGCAGTTTCTGCAGTTACAACCGCAACTGCGTCTTCCATAGCCGTACGTGATGCCAATGCCAATTTGAGTGCTGTGAATCATATCCAAGGATACACGACTACGGTTGCATCTGTCAGCACCTATACACTCACTGCAGCCAGTACCGCACAGCAGTACATCACCGGATCAACTACTCAGTTGGTGACTCTACCTGTTGCAACTACTTTGATTGCCGGTCAGCAGTTTATATTTGTGAACGTTGGTTCCGGTGCTGTTACCGTACAATCCAGCGGTACGAACATTGTTTGTGTACTCGCTTCAGGAACATCGGCTACGGTGACCTGTATCCTGGCAAGCGGAACAACCGCGGCATCGTGGTCGTATGTCTACTTCGGATCTTTAGTCACATCCGGTAAATCACTGACGATCAATAACACGATCGCGCTTTCCGGTACGGACGGCACGACGTTTACGCTTCCTGCATCGAATGCAACGTTAGCTAGAACAGATGCATCCCAGACGTTTACAGGCACGCAGACATTCTCTTCGGTACCAACATTAAGTTCGCTTACAACGGCGGGTGTACTTAAGAACTCTGCTGCTGGTGTTATCTCATCTACAGCAACCACCGCTTCTTACTTTGTAATGGGCGACGGTTCAGTAGTCGCCGTTTCCACGTATGCACTTGCTTCTGCTGTTCCCGTTGTCACGATCACGACTCCTGGTATGGATGGAACTGCGGTAATTGGAAGCACTGGCAAATGGGCTGACGGTGGACACATTCATCCAACAGACACTTCCAGGGCTTCGACTTCATCTCCGACGTTTACTGGTGTCATAACGCTAGTTGGCGTTGGCGGTGGAACACCTTCTGTAGTATCCAACGTTGTTTACCAAGCCTATGGAACCGTGACATCCTGGTTGCAGAACAACATCCAGAACCTTTCAGCAAATGCGTCTGCCTCTACCGACTACATTGTTACGGCTGATACTGGGACAGATTCCACCAACTATATCGACTTCGGTATCAACTCCTCAGCGTATTCAGTAGGTTCCTGGACTATCAATGGAGCGTTGGATGGTTACCTGTATACACAGTCCGGCAATATTGCAGTAGGTACTGCGACTGCAGGCAAGAACCTGGTTCTCTTTACCGGTGGAACCTTAGCTGCGAATGCCAGGCTCACATTGAGCGATACGCTGGCTACACATTCGACAGCAGTAACTATTTCATCGGGTGCTTTGACTTTGTCTGCTCTGTCCACAGGCACGTTGATCAATACTTCTGGTGTTGTATCAGCACTTAGTGGAACCAACCTGGTTCTCGGCAATGGAACAACGCTTGCACAGTCCACGTTCCAGGTTGCAAGTACTAACCTGACGACGTTCGGTTCACTTGGCAACCCCTCAGCCAACGGCTACGTTCTCAGCTCTACAACTGCTGGGATAATGTCTTGGATTCCCGTATCTGGTGGCGGTGGAACTGTTACAAGCGTTGGATTGTCTGCACCTAGCATCTTCACCGTTTCCAACTCCCCGGTTGCAACAAACGGCACGTTGACATTTGTATTCAACGGAGCTGGAACCAGTTTCCTGAATGCAGACGGGTCAACGACTACGCACGGTACGTATGCACTAGCTGCCTCGCCGACGTTTACAGGCATTGTAACCACACCAGCTCTTACATTGTCTACGTTGACCACAGCAGGTGTGTTGAAGAACTCAGCATCAGGAGTTGTAAGCTCTACTGCTGGTTCTAGCAGCAGCTACGTTATGGCAGACGGCTCTACCCGGTTGAATCCTGGGATAGAGTCTACTGGTATCTACGCTTGGGCATCTCCTTGCCTGTCCATCGCCAGTTCAACTACGTTCAGCGTTACTGCGGTATCCGGTCAGATTGTCGATACGACCACTACGCCGGGTACTCCAATAATCATGCAAGTAAGCTACGCGGGTGGGACTGGAATCACAGACGCCTACCTAGCCACTAGCATCACTACGTACTTGTATCTGGATAACACAGGTACACTGCAGCAAACAGCCACCATGTTGAGCGCTGCGCAACGCCGGGCCAATATCTTCCTCGGCATCCTTGCCCACCCGTTGTACACAACGATCACAAGCGTGGATGTAGCACCTGACGTGTGCACTTCAGTGATGTCGCAGAATCGCGATATGTGGACAGCGTTGAACTACATCAACGCTGGTATTTTGCCATATGCTAACGGTGCCAATCTTAATTTGAACATTGCCGGTGGCTCACTGTACGGCCTTGGTTTGAACTGGAATACAGATCCGACAAATCCAGACCAAAGAGCCATTGGCCCGTTTACAGCAGTGTCTTTCAAGTACCGTTTACAGACCGGCCAGACTTATGCGCCAACTACTGTTATCGATCCGACGCAGTACGATGCATCCGGTGTTTTGACAGGCGTTGGTAGTGGCACCAATGCGACAAACCAAAGAATATTCACCACCAGTTCTGGGCAGATACTGATCCAGTACGGACAAATGGTGTATACATCGCTCGCAGCGGCCTATGCGTCTGCATCGTCCGAGAACTTTGTTATCCCAGCAGATGCAGCAGCTAACTTGCACTTGATTGGCATCTTGTCTGTTGCTGAAGGTGCAACGGCACTAAACGATCCGACACAAGCATTGTTCCTGTCTGTATCGAAATTTGGTGAGGTTGCGTCTGGTTCGGCTGGAGCTACTACCGCCACGTTCCAGAACATCTACAACAATTCATCCGTACCACAAATAACAACAAATTCGGTAAACGGTTCTGTTGTCTTCAAACGTGGTTCATCCGCTGACACAGATAATGTGTTTGCCATCGAAAACGGTTCCGGTTCTACAACGTTTGGTGTAGCTGGTAATGGTTCAGCAACAGCTTCAGCTCTGACGGTTGGCACACTCAGCGGAACACTCATCGGTACGACGGGTGCTGTATCGGCACTCAGTGGCACCAACCTCGTTCTTGGCAACGGCTCAACAATAGCACAGTCCACGTTTGCAACGGCATCCAGCTTGGCTTCCTACCTTCCGCTCGCGGCAGGTTCAGGAAATGCACTTACAGGCACGTTGTATGCAAGCAATGCAACGCATGGTATTCTTCTCGGCTACACGTATACAAATACGGTAGGTAACTACGGACTGTTTGCAGGAAGTCTCGCTGATGCTGTAGGCTCGTCCTATGCTGCATTGCACTTCGCAGCACCAACCGGGACTACACAATCGTTCTTACAGTACGATAAGGCTGGCGTCTTCCTTTTCGGTATTGATGCCACCGGAAGCATCAATAAAGCGGCCTCCGCTACATTCGGCGGCACGCTAACACTCTCTGCGCTGTCAACAGGTACATTGATCAACACGTCCGGCGTTGTGTCCGCATTGACAGGCACCAACCTCGTTCTTGGCAACGGCTCAACAATAGCACAGTCCACGTTTGCAACTGCAGCATCTCCAACGTTCACAGGAACTGTCACCTTACCGACTGGTTTGTCTGGTACGCTGATCGCTACATCCGGCGTTGTGAGCGCACTGTCTGGAACCAACTTGGTCTTGGCCAGTGGTTCGACAATTGCACAGAGCACGTTCCAGGCCGCAGCAACGAACCTTACAACGGTTGCTGGTTACGCTGCTCTTACAAATCTTACGGCATTGACTGGACTTGCCAACCCAGGTTCTACGTCCCACTTACAGATCACGTCCGGCGGGACGATGTCTTGGGATACCACAGCATATTTGACGGCCTCTACCGGCGTTGTTTCTGTGTCGGCAGGAACCAACATAAGTCTGTCAGGTACTGCTAACGCCGTTACGGTAAACACAGTAGCAGTCCCAACGTTTACCAGTGTCACGGTAGCTGCGGCCCCGATTGCCAACTCAGACTTGGCAAACAAAGGCTACGTCGATACCGTCGCTCTCGGTTTCCGCGACTACAAGGACTCTGTAGACTACGCCTCGACATCTAACATCGCTTCGTTGTCTGGCTTAATCTCAGTCGACGGGACAACCGTAACTGCCGGTCAGCGTATCCTGGTAATGAACCAAACTACTGCTTCGCAGAATGGCATCTACATTGCCGCTGCGAGTGGTTGGTCTCGTGCTTTGGATTTTGCTGCTGGCGTAAATACCAGTGTAACGTTGGGTCTGTACACGTACGTTGAATTTGGTACAGCAAACGGACAATCTGGGTTCGTTCTATCTGCATCAAACGCCTCTGCTCCGGATACATCGATCAACGTAGGTACTGACAACATCACGTTTATCAAGTTTACTGGTTCTTCCGTTTATACGTTTAGCACTGGCCTGCGCACAAATGGAACCACAGTAACGGTCGGAAACTTTACAGCGAATGCCTTGTTGGTTGGTGCAGGCGCTGGCGCGGATGCAACAATACTCTCTGCAGGATCGCAGTACAACGTTCTCGTTGGTGGTGCATCCGGCGTTCCTGGTTGGGGCAGCATCAACCTTGCATCGTCGTCTGCCGTTGGATCCACTATTCTTCCAGTGGCGAACGGCGGAACTAACCTATCGTCTCTCGGTACTGTCGGAACTGCGGTACTTGCCTATACGTCTGCAAGTTCTGGTTTTGTTAAGTGGTCTGGATCGGCGCTGTCGATTGATACCAACACGTACCTCACAGCTAATCAAAGCATCACGCTTTCTGGTGATGCAGCAGGCACGGGTACAACTGCTATCACCGTGGCCGTCAATAAGATTCTTGGCAACACGGTTCCAGTTAATGCTTCGGGGGCGCTGACAAATAACGGATCCGGTGTGTTGTCTTGGACCAGCTATCTCACAACAGCTCCGACCATCACGTTGACTGGGGCAGTTACCGGTTCTGGTACAGGTTCTTTCGCTACTACACTGGCCGCGTCTATTGTTGGCCTGTCCAACATGGCAAACCTGGCAGCAAACTCCGTTATTGGAAATGCCACGGGTTCCGCTGCGACGCCTACGGCAGTTTCGATGCTGGCGACAGCGACAGCTTCGTCCGTTGCTCTTCGCGATACCAATGCCAACGTCTCCGCAGCAAACATGCTGGAAGGCTATACGACCACGGCTACCGCAGCCGGAACAACAACGCTCTTAGTATCGTCCAATTACCAGCAGTTCTTCACAGGTACATCGACGCAGATCGTGCAGCTACCAAGTACGACGACAGTAACACTTGGGCAGTCGTGGTATATCGAGAACAATTCAACAGGTCTAGTTACAATCAATAGCTCGGGTTCGAATGCAGTTTTGATTCTCGCTTCTAATACCGCTGCTATTGTTACTTGTGTGCTAACCAGCGGAACTACTGCGGCATCGTGGTCCTCCACCTACTTCGCCAATATCGTAGCTTCTGGAAAGAGTCTGACAGCCAACAACTCGGTGACGTTTACAGGTACTGACGGTACTACAATAACGTTGCCTGGTTCCAACGCCACGATGGCCAGAACTGATGCAGCACAAACATTCACTGGGACACAGACGTTCTCCTCGGTACCAACACTATCTTCATTGACAACTGCTGGCGTGCTGTTGAACAACGGATCTGGCGTTATTTCTTCCAGCGCTGGCTTGGCTACCAACTTCCTGAACGCAGATGGTTCAACAACTACACATGCGACGTATGCGACTGTAGCTTCTCCGACATTTACTGGAACAGTTACGCTACCAACAGGCTTGGCAGGGACGTTGATCGCCACTGCCGGAGTTGTCTCGGCATTATCAGGAACAAACCTGGTTCTCGGCAGCGGAGCAACCATAGCACAGAGTACGTTCCAAGCAGCGGCTACGAATCTCACTACCGTCGCAGGATATGCAGCACTCACAAACCTGACAAGTTTGACTGGGTTGACCAATCCTGCGTCTACATCTCACTTGCAAATAACAGCTGCAGGAACGATGAGCTGGGATACGGCAGCGTATTTGACTGCAAACCAAAGCATCACACTCTCTGGTGTGGTTACTGGAACTGGTACTACTGCAATCACAACTGCTTTCGCAACATCTCCGACATTCTCCGGGACGATTACACTTGCGGCGTTGTCTGGTGTATTGGTTGGAACAAGTGGTGTTGTCTCTGCATTGAGCGGGACAAACATTGTCCTGGGTAGTGGTGCTACCATCACGCAGTCTACTTTCCAAGCAGCTAGTACACAGCTTGCGAATCTCGCAGCTCTTGGCTCTCCCGGAACTTCTGGCTACGTTCTTTCAAGCACTACTGGTGGCACACTTTCTTGGGTCACCAATGGAGCTGGTACTTTCACGGGCGGCACGCTAACAAGCACGCTGACTTTGGAGGTGGGAACAACAGCTTCAGCCCCATTGGTTCTGCAAACCGGCACCAATCTTACTACGGCTGTCGCTGGTTCTGTTGAGTGGAATGGCACGAACCTATTCGTCACTAGTTCAGGGCCTACGCGGAACACTGTCGCTTGGACGACGTCGAACATCACAGGCTCTGCAGCTTCGCTGACCACAGCGTATACAATCGCAGCCACTGGTGATGTATCCTGGACGTCTGCTTCCTTCAATGGCACAGGAAACGTAACAGGCACAGCTACTGTAAACGGCATCAAGGGTGCAACGATTCCGACGCTTGCTACCGGCAATCTGCGGTACAACGGTGCGGCTTTGGTTTGGGATAGTGCGACATATCTTACCGCCAACCAAAGCGTTACTTGGACTGCTTCTGGTGACATCTCCGGAACTGCTTCTGGTGCGACCTCGATCTCCCCTGCCTTGACTGTTACTGGTATCCAAGGCAAGGCAATCACTCTCAGTACCGGCTTCTTGAAGTACAGCGGAACCGCTTGGTCTTTTGATGCGTCCACATACATTACCGCTAACCAGTCGATTACTCTTTCGGGTGACGCTTCTGGAACCGGCACGACAGCAATCACGGTTGCCGTCAATAAGATCTTGGGAAATACTGTACCCGTAAATGCAGCCGGTGCCCTGACCAACAATGGTACAGGTACTTTGACTTGGGTATCTTACCTGACTACTGCGCCGACGATCACACTGACTGGCGATGTTACAGGTACTGGTACCGGTTCATTCGCAGCAACTATCGCAGCCAGTTCAGTCACGTTGGCGAAGATGGCAAACCTCGCAACCAACTCAATCATCGGCAACAACACCGGTTCAGCAGCGGCACCTATCGCTCTTACCGTTGCACAGACTCAGACAATGTTGAGTGTTCTGACAACTACTGTCGCTGCATCTACATACGCCCCAATAGCATCTCCAACGTTCACAGGTACCGTAACTACTCCAGCACTTACACTGAGCGGGTTTACTACCGGCACATTGATAAACACTTCAGGTGTAGTGAGTGCGTTGTCCGGTACGAACTTGGTTCTCGGAAACGGAACCACAATTGCACAGTCGACGTTCCAAACGGCAGCGGCGAACCTCACTACGCTTGCTGGATTGTCTTCTGTTGCCAACCTTTCAACCCTTGCCAACCTGGCAGCTCCTGGAACAAGTGGTTGGGTTCTCTCGTCAACAACTGGTGGTGTGTACTCATGGATAGCCGCCGGTGGCGGGATGACCAACCCGATGACAACTACAGGCGACATGATTTATTCGTCGTCTGGAACAACTCCAGCTAGACTTGCAGTTGGTGCCGCTGGAACTGTTCTTGTTGGAGGAACAACACCTACATGGTCTAGCACTCCAAGCATTACAAATGTAATCGAAGGTTACACAACTACAGCTACTGCTTCCGGTACAACGACACTAACGGTAACAAGTACATACCAGCAGTTCTTTACAGGAACAACGACACAAACTGTTGCTCTTCCAAATACGGCTACATTGGCTCTGGGTCAGTCATGGTACATTGATAATAATTCAACAGGTTCTATTACAGTACAATCAAGTGGAGCAAATACCATAGTTATTATCACTGCTGGTTCTGCGGCTACGGTGACTTGCATATCTACATCTGTGAATACAGCAGCAGCATGGAATTCGACGTATCTCGCTACAGGTGCTTTGAGCGGCTTGGCTTATTATGTTGCTGGTGCTCCACTCACGATAGCTAACACTACAGCAAATACCTCTCTCGTACCAAGCATAACGCCACTCGCAGTTGCAGCCCAGAATCTAGGCAATGTCATAAATCTTGAACTTGACGGCACGATAGCATTTGCGAGCTTGTACGATTACGTTACGTGGAACTGGAAGCTAGGCAATACAGTACTGGCCACACATACTACAGTTGGTACCGACATGACATCGGCGGTAATCAATACCGCATACCCGTGGACGTTCAACGGTAGGATTGTTCCGCAAGCTGCCAATGGCTCATCGGTCACGGTAGCTTTGATTGGTCAGATGCAGATATTTGTCCCTGGGGACTTGGTAACTGTCTCTATCAACACAACCGGAACAGTCAATACAACAATCCAGAACACGTTCAATGTACTTGTTCAGTGGAATAGTGCAGCTACAAACGACAGTTTCATATGCTCAGATGTCTCAGTCACTCAATCATCTTCTACGTTAACTGCTATCGTTGGCCCTGCTGGACCTGTGTGGACTCCTTCATCAAGCCCCACATTCACTTACACGTCTGGTGTTGTAACCAGGGTTGATTATGCATCAGACTCAAGCTACAAAGTGCTGACATATACGTCAAGCGTGCTTACGCAAGTTGACTATGTTAAGGGTGGTGTGACTACTCGCAAGGTCTTCAATTATACATCCGGTGTTCTCAGTTCAATAACGCAGACGGTGTTCTGATGTTGCATAAATACATGGCAGCTACTATAACGAAATTAAAAGGAGTGTAGGTATGGCATATACGATTGCCTATTCAGGAACAGCAGGCGCAGCAGGGGCTAAGATTATCGTGAGTGGTAGCGCAACGCTTGCCAACCTGCTCACAGGTACCAATGGAATTTCTTCAAACACTACATGGGCAACGGTGAATGGTAGCTCTGTTGTATTTAACGGTTCACTATCTATCGACAGCACAGGCACCAGTGGTACAGCAACGTTTACAGCAGCGTCTTGCACGTTGATTTTTCCGCAAGCCTATACCCTAAACATTCCAAACGCTTCAGCACAATCAGTCACGTCGACTGTATTCTCTGATGTCGGGATCATTTATGATGGATCAGCAAAGGCGTATAATAACTCGATAAATTATGGTACACATACTTGGACACGTGTTGTGTGGCGTAGTCAAACTACTACAGGACGATCGGACTTTTCAGCGAACAACGGCTGCGTATTCATATTCGACAACGTGCAACTGACATGCTCTTCCACTAATAGCGGTGTTGGTGCTTCTGACTACATCCATTTGTACAACAACAACACCACAACAGTACAGGGTATCTCGGTTACTGGTTTAGGTGGCGGTAGCTCTTCCGAGAGCTTTGAAGTGGGATCTGCTACTAGCACTACCACAACATTCCAAGGATTGACAATCGGCGGTAATTTCGGATATGTCACCGTTAACAACGGCGGTGGTTCATATGCAGGAACACAGGATTTTCGTTCGTTGAGTTGGCCGCTGGCTACATCCTGGACATTTAATTACGGGTCCGGTGGCGGGGCTATGTTCATCACCAACCCAAATAAACCAAGTGGCTGGACAGCCTACGTGTTTGGTGGAGCAGGTACTGGTAATTTAACGGAACGTTATTCTTACGATGTGATTGATGTAGACGCAGCAAATGCGGCCATCACTGGAGTCAATGTCGGTGCGTTTCGAAGCGGTGCGTTTATTTGGACTACTACAACTGCCAGCACTGGTAAAATTACGCAACAGTATATAACAACAGCTACACTTGTCGGGGCTGCTGGAGCTACACCTACTACGTATTCGACAACGTTTACCATTGCTGCATGGCTTTACGGCTACAATACAGTCGTCGGCTCACGAACTTTCGTACCGACGGGTTCCGGTATTGCTGATACTATGCTAATGCCTACGGACGTTACAACACTATCACTAAGTGCTGCGGCAGCACTTACTAGCTTGACAACACTTGACGATCTGTACGACACATCCAGACGGTGGAACACATTAAACTCTACAAATATACAAGTACCTTCACTTGGAACTAACGTCGTAGTCGCGAGCGGTAAAGTTCTTAACTTAGGTTCGTATAATCTAGTCATCAACAGTGGTACTACTACCGCAGGTTCTGCCTTTGCAATATCTGGTTCTACTATGACAATCTATGCAGGGGCACTTGCACCAGGAGCTAAGTTCGCTTCGTTTACCAGTACAGGTACAGTTACTGTAAGTGCAGGTGTGGCTATTACGACGCCATTTGTCACGACGAGCACAGTATCAAACAGTGGAACAATCAATGCGCAATACACTGACTCTGTAGGTGCTCACGTTGTTGTATCTGTGACTGGGCTGGTAGCAAACAGTCGTATTCAAATATACAACGTAACAGATGCTACAGAGGTGTACAACAACACTGTTTCCGGGACCAGTTACTCACAATTCTACACGTATACAGCGAACAAGACATTCAGGCTTAGGGTTGCATATGCAAGTGGAACAACGGCGTATCTTCCGTTCCAGACTAATGGCTTGCTGACTGCATCTGGCGTTGCCTTTGCCGTCACGCAGGTTGCAGATGCAGTGTACAATGCAAATGCTATCGATGGCAGTACTTGCACTGAGTTCGCATCCGACCTTGCATCACACATCTACATCGATGTAACTTCAAGCGGAAATGCCACCACAATACAAAGGCTTTATGCATGGTACCAGTTCGACAACATGTCCTCAACAGGCATCTCGACATTCTTTGGGGGTATTACAGCCCAGGACACCATTAACTATGTTGTTGTGACAAGTATAGCTTCTATTTTCATCTACAATACAAAATCTGTAGCCTGCATTATCTCAGGTGCAAACTTTACCAGAGACGATGATGCGTCGATTATCGCAAGCAACTATCTTCAGCTAAATCCAGGGAAAGCCTATTTGTCAGGCGCTGGTACAATCACAACACAGCTATCCGCAATAGCGGCCAACACTAATCTTATCCCTGCTCTTCTTTGAGGATATAACATGCCAGTTACTAAAATCGATTCAAAATTACCGGCGAGTCCTATAGCCTTAAATGGGCTTGATATCTGGGGGCATTCGTGGGCCGACCAGAACAATGTAGGCAACAGTTCTGGTAATTGGATACCAAATACCAATAGCACCTTTCCTTATATGTTAGCTGCATGTCTAGGAATTCCAGCATCTCAAACAATCAACCACGCAGGAACAACCGCACAAATCACAAACCCGGTACGTGGAGCTTCCTGGGGTGGTTGCGGGTTCGCAAAGGTCCTAGCTGAAATCAATAAGACTAAGGGAGCATTCTTCCCATTTGCCCGTAACGGCAATGCCAACTTGATAATGTACGGTATCAACGACATAGGCAACACCTCCACAGCAAACCAAGCGTTGATGCGCTCCGCTGCAGTTGACATCTACACAGTACTCATTGCTAAAATGCGTGCCTCTGTTGTTGTTAATGGAAACGGTGGCGTTGGTCTATCATACACAGGTACTTGGGGAGCAGCCGCTGCAGCGGCTATAGACTACACAGCAGGCACAGCCTATGCTACATCAACAACAGGTGGAGTATTTACCTACCAGATTCCAGCAGGTTATCGTGGAGAGTCTATAACTTTTTCAATGGTAGGCTATGCATCTGCGAATACATGCTCTGTTTCATGGGGCGGAACTGCGGGAGTCACAGGTACAACCAACCTAGCAAGTCGTGCAGTGAATGCACAGTCCGTTGTTCCGTTTCGCGTTACTACTCTTACATCTGCAAATTCAGGGCAAACCATTACAGGCACCGTTACGCTGTCTTCTCAGACGTTCATCTTGGATGGGGTGTTCATTGGCGCATTGAAGCCAGTTCCTGTCCTCCTCTGCAACACACCTAAACTACCATGTAGAACTATTCCTGTGGCATCTGGTGCTGGTGTTACGTCAATTGGAAGCACAACATTTACTGATTCAAGTATCTCGTTCTCATCATCTACTGACGTTGGTGCGGTACTTCTTGAAACTGACGCGCAAGGAGCATTTACAGGCAGCGCAAACACCATTGCATCTGTTACAAATGCAACTACAGTAGTACTTGGGACTGTAGCAGCGGCATCCAAGACAGCAATACAATATACATTAGCTCGCGTATTCAACGGGTATGCATTTAATGGATATTCAAACACCGACTTCTCAGGGGCTACTGTCGCATCACATTCTGCCGCTGACGCCGATGTCAATAACTGGAACACGAACGTAATCAACGTAGTAGCAGCTCTATTTGACTCGATGGTACAAATTGTGGACCTGGACAGCCAGATTGGTTCTGACAATAATCTGCCATCGACAATATATTCATGGTTCGACGAAATAACTAATCTGCACTTGAACGAAATTGGAAATCAATACGCCACATATGCAGCATGGCAAGCTGTTACTAAGTTTATTAATTCTGGTGCCGACCTGGAGCCGATTGGCGTTCTACAAAATACTGCCGCGTCTGCGTATCGTAGTGCAGGCAGACGCAGAACAATCTTATCATCCGGCGTTGGTAATGGTGGATTATATTTGCCGGATGGAGCACAAATTGACGTGGTTGCCAATGCATATACTGCAGTTGCCGGTGACTTGTTCGCGTACCCATTTCTGATTACTGAATCTACAATCTACGGCATGACTATGTCCCTTGAGCAGATTGGTGCAACAGGTACCTCTGTAGTTCGCGCAGGTATCTACGATGATAACGGAGGACCAGGAGGTCCTATAGGCTACCCTCAATGCTTGCGTATAGATGCAGGAACAACTACGTTAACAGCGGCGAACTCTGTACAAGGTATAGGTGCTTTGTATCGCCCACTTCAAGCAGGGTTGTGGTGGTTGGTATTCGGAATTTCATCACTTGGTACTGCTTCTACACTCAGAACTATCTACGGACCATCTGACCAGTTGCCTTCTTGGACTGGCGTCGTCAATGATGTCGTTCGCCCAATTGCTTGGAAAGTTACTGGACAGTCAATCTCAGGCGGGTTGCCTGGGGTATTTCCAACAGGTGGTTCGTTGGTTGGTTGTGCTGGTGGAACGTTCTCCTCAGCAAAAGCTGCACCGTTGGTTGCAGTTATATTGAGTGTATTCTGATGTACAGGTTGATCTATATCGCACTGCTACTTCTGTTATGTTGCACGTGTCATGCCGAAGACACGTTGAGAACAGGCGGCATATGCACCATTGTATTGGATAGCAACTCCCGGCAGATAGACAAGCTGTGCAAATCCGTCAGTCTCTTCGAGGCCACAGATGCATACAGCATGATCACCGTCGGAGCGTCTGTTCCTGCTTTGCAGATCAACTACGGAACAGGTGTGATAACTGCATTGTCCAGCGTTCAACCGCTCACATTGCAATTCAACTTCCTACAACGCAAGCTCATACGAAATAGCGAGGTCCACACATTCGCGTTGTGGTGCCCTAGTACTGGAATGAGCGTGAGCAAAACAAATCAAGGTCTCGGTATTGGTGTATCCATGGTTCCTCTTGGAATTCATATAGATGCCGTGAGCTTCGGTCTCGGTGCGATGTATACCGCAGTTGATAAGATAACGGAACCAACCAGAAGCAACTTCTCCGTGATCATTCCGGTCACGTATGCATTGTTCTAACAACTAAAGAAAGAGGATGAGTATGTCACACAGATATGGTTGCAAGCATGATCAACCGGACATCAGAGATATGTATCGCGTCGCACGTCCTGAAACGTTGGCGGCTCCGTTGCCAGCTTCAGTTGACTTGCGCACGAAAGCACAGCTACCTGTCTTGGATCAAGGTCAAACATCAAGTTGCACTTCACATGGCCTTGCCAATGCACATCTGTTTGCACAGTTGACCACTCCAGGTGGTGTCGTCGTTCCAGCTTCTAGGCTTGCCATATACTATGCAGAGCGGTCGTTGGAAGGAACTGTTACAGAAGATGAAGGTGCATGTATTCGCGATGGCATCAAGGTGCTTGTACAGCAGGGGGCTGTTCCTGAAAGTCTGTGGCCGTTTGAACCAGCCAACCTTTTCACTGCACCTCCTGAACAAGCTCTGTCACAAGAGTCGAAGTACAAGATCACGAAATACGAACGTATCGGTGCTGGAGATGGTTCGTCTGTTACACTTGATCAGTTGAAGAGCGCTCTTGCCGAAGGTGATCCTGTCGTTTGGGGCATTGAACTATTCACTGAGTTTGAATCGCCAGAAGTTGCACAGACAGGTACGGTTCCAATGCCGGGACCTGGCTCGCAGTGTCTTGGCGGGCATTGCACATTGGTCATGGGATACGACGATGCCAAGCAAACGCTCCTAGTTCTCAATTCCTGGGGAGAGTCTTGGGGACAGCATGGTTACTTTGAATTGCCATACGACTATGTGCAATACGCCAGCGATTCTTGGACTATCCAGATAAGTTCTCACTAGATCGATTTTGAAGTTAACAACTTCAATTACAAACACCCTTCACTGGGGTTCACAGGTTGCACAAACACGAATACAAGGAGATTGCGCATATGTCTATTTTCACTGCTATCAAGTCCATCTTCGAATCCAACAAGGCCGAGATTGCCGCTCAGATTGAAACCATTGTGAATGCCGAGGCCCCGACTCTGGTGCCGACGCTGGTTCCGGTGGCTACCAAGGTTCTTGCCGATGCAGGTCAATCCCTTCCTCCGGAAGTGGTTACTGCCTTGGTTTCCAAGATCCTGTCCAGCGGAATCGCTGAGCTTGAGAACTACGTCAACTCGAAGATCTAGTACTTGAGTGTGAAGGGATCTGGCCACTGTGGTCAGGTCCCTTTCTTTTACCAGACACCGAAAACAGAAGGGGTTAAACATGTCTAAGAAGCTTGTCGTTTCCATCAACGGCGGTGGAGATTTGATCGTTGGACCTGCACAGTTTGCGGCACAGATTGAAGAAGATTTCGGTGACGATATCGAAATCGCTTTGGCGTGCGGTGCAAGTGCGGGTTCGTTGTACGTATCCCAGCTTATTATCGGCAAGAAACCCAAGGAGATCAAGGCATTCTTGGATGCAGGAATTCCTGAAGTGTTCCATCCGTTAAATCTTATGGAGCGTTTGGACCTTACACATCCGAAGTGGGATTCCGATGGTTTGCGAAAGCTGCTGGAAGAATCGTTGGGTAAGACCAGGAGGTGTTGCGACGTTGAGATGCCGTTCTGCATCACAGCCAGCAATTTCACAACAGGCGACCTTGAAATCTTCACTGAAAAAGATACAGAGTTGCTGGTGACTGCTTGTTTGGCGAGCGCCGCCGCGACAACATTCTTCGCGCCTTTGCCTACTTCGCGTGGACTTTTAGCCGATGGCGGTTTTTGGTGTAACAATACAGCCCTTGTTGGTTCCTTTGCTGCACACAACCGTCTCGGAATTGAATACAAGGACATGCTTTGCCTGTCGCTCACAACCAGCGGAAACTACTACAAGAATCCGAAGCTCAGTGCAGACGGAAATCTGCTAATCCAAGAGATCGATCCGATGCTCGAGTTCATGTTGCATGCATCGGACAAGGCACCGGAGATATATACACGGGAACTGTTGCATGACAACTACTTGTGCATCGGGCCCAACAATCCACATGATTTTGCAATTGACGACTTGAGCCAGTTGAACGAGTTCAGGAAACTGTGGAATGACGATGTTTACGTTAAACACGGAGACATGGTCAAGATGTTCTTGGCTCAGACAAAATAGGTTCTGAAAACGAACCAAATTTTTGGGAAAACCGTAAATTCATAGCAGGTAAGGAAACACGTGATCTTTACCTAAGTCACCAAACCACAGAAACACACTTGGAGAATTTCAATGCCTACATCGTATCTTTACCGCCGTCCTGGCCACGCTCGAGTTCGTCTGTTGACGCGTAACCCCGATGGCACACAGTCAGAAAGTGGATTTCAGTACGTGTCGGCCTACGCGGGTATAAATGAAGCCATCAAGGCCACTGGTCTTTCTGGTGGAACCAATCTCGTTGACAGCCTCCGTATCATCAACAAGCTCGACAAGGCCAGCAACTACCAGTCTGCGGATCTCATCGACGAGTACGTCATCTTCACCGAGTCCGAGAAGAAGCTCATCGTTGATTCCGTTTCCGCTTTCAACTGGGCCAAGCTTGCAGCCGAATCCGGTAACACAGTTTGGACGAACTGGGCCGGTTTCTTGTCCGGCATCGTCGACTCCGAGTCCGAAGAGTATGCTCTGGCTTGGACCGAATACGTTGCTACCAATCCTCCTGTGGAATACGCAGAGTGGAAGACGAAGCATACTGCCGACATTGCCGCATACAATCAGGCCGTTGCCGACGCCGAAGCCGCTGCCATCGCTCGCAAGGCCGCAGAAGAGCAGGCTGCTTTGGATGCCGCTGCGAATCCTGCGCCTGAGACTGAAGCGGTAGTAGTCGAGTCTGCTCCTGCCGAAGAGGTTACTCCTGAGCCCGTGGTTGCACCCGCCGCTGCAGCTTTTGATACCACTGGTGCAGAGACTGCAGAGACCGTTGAAGTTGCACCTGAGACTCCCGCTGCTTGAACATAGAACGTAAGCTTTACATTGTAGTGTAGTCGTTAGGCATTGGTTCCCGCGAGCCAATGCCTTTCTTCTTTTCCATTCACCGATATGCATCAAGGGGATCATCAATGCCAGGTACGGATAATTCAGAACTAGTTACAACAGAACAGACACTGTTCAGTGCATCCACTACATGGCGTGCAATGTATTCAGCCCCACGGACAGGAGAATGTATACTTGCACGTGCATCTGATGTCGAGGATGGTATGTGGTGTGAAATTGTCTTTTGGTCTGAAGATAACTGGTATGGACGCACATCCAAACCAGTTGCCCCGTTTGGTTTGATGGACAGACTGCAATCTTGGATTCCTGTTCCACTGGATATGGTGATCAGACATGGGGTTGACAATGCCTATATGGAACCTGCCAATAACAGTTGTTCAAACAACAACAACAACAACAACAACAACAACAACAACAACAACAACAACAACAACA
>OCZT010000065.1_pt1 | contig 88170 bp, 71 predicted proteins | sample 1539031 | NCBI WGS metagenome assembly OCZT01 (sample SAMEA3539308, study PRJEB22396) | soil metagenome | biome: tundra; feature: field; material: soil | place: USA | collected 2010-05 | depth 0.15 m
GGTTTCGCCTGGAATTTACTATTATATAATTTACCGGGATGACTGGAAAATGCTGGTTAGCGGCAAGATTTTTTTAACGAGATAGAAGCGCCATGCTGTTGCGTATTGGATTCAAAAAAGGGATGGGGTCAATTCCCGATTTTTGATTGCCTTTAGCAGGATTCTGTTATAAAATGATGTCAAGGGTTTGGTAAAGCGCAAAAACAGGGGGAAGAATTGCGGCGGTATTTTTACAAAAATATGGAGGTGTTATCATGAAGATCTTAATGGCAGCGGACACATACAGGCCCAGGGTTAACGGCGTTGTGACATCCATAGATACTTTTTCGGCAGAATACAGAAAAATGGGGCATGAAGTCACCATCATCGCGCCCGAGTACCCGGAAACCCAAAAGGACGTAAAATCAGCCGACAATGAGAAATTTGTCGTCAGGCTTCCTTCGCACTACATGTGGTTTGACCCGGAAGACAGGTTACCTTCGCTGAATAATCCCATTTCAAAAAAGCGTATAAAAGAAAAGATAATAAACGGCGGGTTTGACATAATCCACACCCATGTAGCGGCCCGGCTCGGGGTCGCGGCTATTGACTGGGCGAAAAAAATTGGCTGCCCCGTGATACACACTTACCACACCTTGTTCGAGCAGTATGTGCACTATCTTAAATTCATCCCGAGCGGCATCGCGAAGTGGATAGCGCGTTACCTTTCAAAACTTTACTGCGATAGGATGGACCTTGTTATCGCGCCTTCCACGCAGATGAAGGACATCCTGAATACCTACGGAATCAAAAAGAGCGTGCCCATAGTGGTGAACCCGACAGGCATAAAAATGGACAAGTTCAAGACCTTTTCCCGCGCTGATTTCAGGAAAAAACATGACATACCCGAATCCACCACGCTCTTTCTTTTCATGGGCAGGATAGGCGCGGAGAAAAATATCCCGTTTCTTTTTAAAGTGTTAAAGAACGTCCTTGTAAAAAGGCCCGACACAAAACTGATAGTGGCTGGGAAAGGCCCTGCCGAAGCCTCGGTACAGCAGGCGGCAAAGGATATAGGCGTTTTTGATAATGTGATATTCCTGGGATATTTCGAACCGCAGGACTGGGTAAACTGTTATGCCGCGGCCGACCTTTTCACATTTGCGTCAGTAACGGAAACACAGGGGCTGGTGGTAACGGAAGCCATGGCAGTAGGCACGCCGGTTGTGGCAGTCGGCAAGATGGGCGTAAAAGAAGTCATGGAAGGCAATAAAGGCGGAATTCTCGTCAATGAGGACGTAAACGAATTTACGGAAGCGGTATTTAAGATACTTGAGGACAGGACCCTGTATGCAGCCAAGAAAAAAGAGGCCTTCGAATACGCCAGGGAATGGTCGGCGGAAGCCATGGCGAAAAAGATGATAAAGAACTATGAGGAAGTTATAGCAAGGAAAAAGGCTGCGAAGTAGAGGGGGGCCGCCCTCTCACAGTTGAAGATATGTATTGGCCGAATACGAAGTCCGGCAACAAGTCCGCCGGAGCTTTAGCGAAGGCGGGCACACAAAGTGTGTTGACAGGATTATTCGGCCACGAAGTTGCCCGGCTGTTTACTTCTCCGTAACAAACGTTTCGAAAGGTGAAACTCCACTTGTCTATACATTCGTATTTTTTACAAAAATAATCCTTTAAATCCTGTTTAGTTTGTTGTATATTAATATCTCAATTATTTATCCTACACAATGATTGCTTAAAATTGGTGAATAATTGCAATAACTGGCATTGTATTTACCGCATAATTATTATATATGATGGGAGATCTAAAAAATGACTAAAACTGCGTTTGGTATTTGTCTCGGCGCGTCTACTATAAGCGCTGTGGAATTATCCAAAAAGGGCGATGATTTTAAGGTTGAAAGGGTTATCAGGAAAGCGCACGACGGCAACCCCAAGGCCATATTTGCAGAAGTGGTGAAAGAGCTTAAGACCGGGGACAGCCATGTGCTTGTAACGGGCAGGCGTTTCAGGGAATTTGTGAATGTGCCTTCAATTACAGAGCCCGAGGCAGTGGAAGAGGCTTTGCAGCATTTATCCGTGAAAGATAAAAAATATGACGCGGTAGTGTCGGCCGGCGGCGAGACTTTTATAGTATATAGGCTTGACCACGAACAAAAGGTGTCGGGAATCTCAACCGGGAACAAATGCGCTTCAGGCACGGGGGATTTCTTCCTCCAGCAGATAAAAAGAATGAACATAAGCATAGATGAAGCCGTGGAGAAAGCCATGCAGGGCGACCCCTACAGCGTGTCGGGCAGGTGCTCCGTATTCTGCAAGTCCGACTGCACGCACGCATTGAATAAAGGCGTTCCCATATCAAATGTAACCGCGGGGCTTTGCGCCATGATAGGCGAGAAAATAACGGAACTCGTCATGAAAGTGCCGCATGAAAACGTGCTGATAACCGGCGGGACGACCTTAAACAAAGCCGTGATCGCAAGCGTCAAAAAATTCATTGATAACGTGACTGTTCCGGTTGAGGCGCCTTATTTTGAGGCGCTCGGCGCGGCAATCGCCGCATTTTCCAAGGGAAAGAAAATCACCGGACAGCTTTTCAAAGAAGGCCATTCAGGTTTCTCCGTGCTTCTGCCGCTTAAAGACGCTGAAAACCTCGTTACTTTCAATAAGTCCGAGAGGGGCACGCTGCGCCCGAACGACAAGTGCGTAATCGGGCTTGACGTGGGTTCTACAACCACAAAAGCCGTCCTCATGCGAGTGTCCGATGACAAAATACTCTCGGATATTTACCTCCGTACAAACGGCAATCCCATAGAAGCCTCGCGAAAGTGTTATGAAAGTATTTTAAAGGACATAGGGGACACTCCTGTTGACATCGTGAATATAGGCGTTACAGGTTCGGGCAGGCAGATTGCCGGCTTATACTCCATCACCGACGGCGTGATAAATGAGATCATTGCGCATGCTTCAGCCGCGGTGTATTTTGACCCTGAAGTGGATACGATCTTTGAAATAGGCGGGCAGGACGCCAAGTACACGCATATTACCGCGGGCGTCGCGTCCGACTATGCCATGAACGAGGCATGCTCGGCCGGAACAGGTTCTTTCCTTGAAGAAGCGGCGTTCGAATCCCTCGGTGTTGATTACAAACAGATAGCGGACATGGCCATAACGGCAAAAAGACCGCCTAATTTCAATGACCAGTGCGCGGCATTCATATCTTCCGACATAAAAAACGCCAGCCACGAAGGCATATCAAAGGAAGACATACTTGCGGGACTGGTTTATTCGATTTGTTTTAATTATGTCAACAGGGTAAAAGGGCACAGGCCTGTCGGTGAAAAGGTATTCATGCAGGGCGGGGTTTGTTATAACAAAGCCGTGCCCCTTGCCATGGCTGCAATCACCGGCAAGCAGATCATAGTCCCGCCCGACCCGGGCCTCATGGGCGCATTTGGAGTGGCCCTGGAAGTCAAAAAGAGGCTGGACTTAAACCTTCTTGAAGAAGGAAAATACGACTTAAAGCGCATGATAGCAAGGCAGATAACAAATGAAAAATCGTTTGTGTGCCTGGGTGGAAAAGAAAAATGCGACAGAAAATGCGCAATAAATATGATAAGGATAGAAGGCAAAGTATATCCTTTTGGCGGCGCTTGCAACAAGTATTACAACCAGAGATATAATATAGACGTTGATGCGGAAAAACTCGACTATGTCGCGGTGAGGAACCGGCTGGTTTTTGAGAGATTCGCGCCCGCCATGCCCATAAATGAAAATTCTCCTGTTATCGGGATAAACCGCTCATTTATAGTCCTGCAAATGTTCCCGTTATACTATAATTTTTTCGCGAATTTAGGGTGCAGAGTCATACTTTCAAAGGAACTCGTGGAAGACGCGTCGCACCTGCATACGACATCATTTTGCTACCCTGCGCAGGTATCCATAGGCATGTTTGAGGATCTGCTAAAGTATGATCCGGACTATGTATTTATGCCGCATGTTGAGGAAATGCACGTGGCAAATACCGAAGCCAGGAAAGAATTTTCGGCTACCTGCATATTTACCCAGGGCGAGGCATTTACCATGCGGCAGATATTTAAGGGCAGGGGCCTGGATAAAAAGATACTTGCCCCGACATTGAATTTCTCAAAGGGCGTTGAAGATGAGAAAAAGTCCTTTATCGCGCTCGGGGTTCAGATAGGATTTTCGGCTGAGGCCGCAGCCGCTGCTTTTGACAGGGCCGACGCGGTGCAAAACGAGTTCTATAAGGAAAAGAAAAAGGTGGGGCGAGAGTTCCTCCAGGAACTTCACAAGGACCCGTCAAAAATAGCCGTGGTCCTGTTGGGCGCCCCGCATCATGCTTTTAACGAGGACACGAATAAAGGTGTGCCGCGGAAACTGACTTCGCGCGGTTATGCCGTGATACCTTTTGACATGCTGCCCATAGAACACGAACCTCTGGAGTCGCCGCATGACGATTACCTGCACTGGGAAATAGGACAGAAATTAATAAGCGCTTCCCAGATAATTAAAAAAGACAACCAGCTTTACGGGTTATATATAACCAACTTTCTGTGCGCCATAGACTCCCTGACAGTGACATATTTCAGGCGTATTATGAAAAACAAGCCGTCACTAACGCTCGAACTTGACGGGCACACGGCCGACGCGGGCATTGATACCAGGGTTGAAGCTTTCATAGATGTTGTAAAGAACTATATTGAAGTGATGAAAAAAGTGCAGGAAACAAAACACTCCGGGTTTGTGCCGGCAAAAATGTCAATAGAGAACACGGGAATGTATTTTGTGGATTCAAGCGGCGCCAGGACAAAGATAACCGACCCGTCGGTCAAAGTGATAATGCCTTCCATGAACGACCTGTCAACGGAATTTATCGCCGCGGCATTCAGGAAAGCCGGGGTCAGGGCGGAGGCCATGAATGTTTCCGACACGGAGACGCTCAGGATAGGCCGGTCGGTCACCACGGGCAAAGAGTGTCTCCCGATGGTGTTAACGGTCGGCACAATGCTCAAGTATATACAAAGTAAAAGGGATATAAATGAGAAGCTCATAGTTTTCCAGCCGCGCGCCGCAGGCTACTGCAGGCTCGGGCAGTACCACGTATTCATGAATATGATAATCAGGGAAAAGAAATTAGAGAATGTGGCTGTCATATCGGTCGCGAACGAAGAGCGTTATACCGGATTCGGGCCGGGGCTGATGATAAATGCCTGGCGCGGGATGGTGGCGGCAGACATGCTTGACGACATAAGGAACGCGATCTGGACGATCGCAAAAGACCCGGATCTGGCGGAGGCAATATTTCACGAAGAACGTAAAAAGGTAATAGCGGCCATAGAAGGGTCGTCCGGCATTGATATTTACAAACAGCTAAAACGTACGGCGGCTGTGTTCAAAAAGATACCGCTGAAAATGAAACTGCATGAAACACCCACTGTTTCCGTAATGGGGGAAATTTTTGTACGCAGGGACGCTTTCTCCAATAAGAACATAGCAAAGCGCCTGGCTGAAAAAGGTTTCATAGCGCGTACGGCGCACCTGTCAGAGTGGCTGTATTACCTGACTTACATGATCAACAACAAGCTGCACATACCCGAATACACCATGCTGGGATGGCTTGAGTTCCTGGTCACCGATATGACGCAGAGGCACATAGAGATAAAAATAAAGAAGATACTCGCAAAATCCGGCCTGTGCGTAGTGGAAGCGGTCGACATAGACGACATAGTGAAGTATTCGGAGCACATACTGCCGAAAACCTTAAAAGGCGAACCGGGAATGATACTGGGAGTGACCATGAGGGATGTATTTAACAAGTACGCCGGCGTGGTGAATATAGGGCCGTTCTCCTGCATGCCCGTGCGCTACACCGAAGCTATCGCGGCAAATAACCTGGACTTCAAGAGCCAGGTCGAAGCCTACGCGCAGGCGGGCGTGAAGCTAAAACAGACCGGTTACAGCGAAAACGACAGGATGCCGTTTTTGACCATAGAAGCTGACGGAAACCCCTACCCGCAGCTGCTGGAAGCGCGGTTTGAAAGTTTCTGTCTGCAGGCTGGAAGAGTGGCGGAAAAACAGGGTAAGAAAGTGGCTGCAGGAAAGCTGTAAAGTCCGGATTGCGCTGCCAATTACTGCGAATGGTAAATGGCCTTTATGATAGGTCGTGTCCGGCACGGATGAAATTCTTCCATGGATTGCGCGCTTGTATTATAAAGGGTTTTAGTGGCGCGCAGGCCATGGAAGAATTTCATCCGCACCGGACACGATAAAGAATTTCATGGATTTATAGGGTTTTCCGACAGTCTCCAAATACCATCCAAAACTCTTTTAGTTGACCAGGTTGTATTTAGTGTATATACTGGTATGAGATTTGATGACAGGAGACCTATGGCTGACGACAAGAATATAAAGAATGATCCGGGGGATCTTGAAACGGATTTCTACAAAAATATCCTTGATAATCTTTATGAAGGCGTGTATTTCTGCAGCTGGGAAAGAAAGATATCTTACTGGAACAAAGCTGCGGAAAAGCTGACGGGATATAAGGCTGAAGACATTGTCGGGCAGCATTGCTGGGACAATATCCTCATGCACACAAATAATAAGGGCGAGAATCTCTGCAAAAATGAAAATTGTCCCGCAGTCAGGGCCATGAAGGAACAGCGGCTCGTGGAAGAGGAAGTTTTTTTAAAGCATAAGGACGGTTACCGCCTTCCCGTTATCACCAGGATTTCCCCCATGAAGGACTCAACCGGCAAGGTTATCGGGGCCGTGGAGATCTTCAGTGACAACTCAAATAAAATATCAGCGTTCATGCAGATAGAAAAACTCGAACAGCTTGCTTTTATAGACGCTTTGACAGGTGTGGGAAACAGGCGTTATACGGAGATTAAGATCAATACCAAGCTCGAGGAAATGAACCGGTATTCGTGGGCAAACCAGTTCGGGCTGCTTTTCATCGATATAGACCATTTCAAGGAAGTAAACGACCAATACGGTCATGACGCCGGCGACAAGGTCTTAAAAGTCGTGACCAAGACATTCATGAACAACTTAAGGGAAGAAGATTTTGTAGGAAGGTGGGGCGGCGAAGAGTTCATACTTTTAATCGCAAATGTGGAAAAAAAAGACCTGTACACGATCGCGGAGAAAATAAGGGGTTTAATTGAGCATTCACATATTCCCCTGCCGGAAAAAGAAATAACAGTTACCGTTTCTATAGGCGCGACAACGGCAAAAAGGGATGATGATATAGATTCTGTCATAAAAAGGGCGGATAGGTTAATGTATTACAGCAAGGGTGAAGGCAGGAATAACGTTACCATTGGCTGACCCCGATTACCAAATATTTGATTAAAATGGGGTCTTACACCATCCTAAAATCGCATATATTGACCTCTAATGCGATTTTAGGAATTAACAAAACACTTTACAAAAGGCGCTTTATTCATTATAATCCATATGAAAGCGTTATTTAACCGCAGTTTCATGAATTACCCTTTATTTATAAAAGAGGTCAATCATTGCATATCAAAAAAATTAAAAAGCCCGCTAAAAAAACAGGTGCAAAGAAAAACCGCCCCGGACATAAAACCGGTCCAAAACGGGCAAAAATCCTTTTAAACAGGAAAAATTCAAGCGAAATCTACAAAAAACTCCTGATTACATCCTCTGATGCCGTGACGATCACTGATCTGGACGGAAATATTATGTACGCTTCCGAGCGTGCGGCGCATATTTACGGGGCAGCAGGCGCTCAGGAACTCATCGGTAAAAGCTCATTTATCTTCATTGCGCCTGAAAATAGGGAGAAATTCCTGCTCAACATAAAGCGTACATTAAAAGAGGGGTTTTTAAGCGGCGTTGAATATACGTTCTTGCAGAAAGACGGCAGCAGGTTTTTGGGAGCAATGAACATTTCGGCAATAAAAGACGCGAAAGGCAAAGCAGTGGCATTACTCGGGTCGATCAGGGACGTGACCAGGAACAGGCAGATGGAGGGCCGCCTGAAGAAATCCGAGGAAAATTATAAAGCTATATTTAACGGCGTGAACGACGCTATCATGATCCTGGACCCCAGGACGGGCGGCATAATAGACGCAAATAAGAAAGCGGCTGAAATGAAGGGCTGTACTTATGATGAACTAAAGGCAAAAGGACTTAAGCTTTTTATGCCTGATGCGAAAGAGGAAGAATATGAAAGGGTCCTGGATGAATACAGAAAGGCAGTGGAAGACAAAGGGTATCACGTTTTTGAGTGGCGTAATTTAAAAAAAGACGGCTGCGAGCAGTGGGTTGAAATGAGCTTAAAGAAGGACAGGATAGACGGGGAAGATTACCTGCTGGCGATCGCCAGGGACATAACCGACAGGAAAAGGACCGAGAAAGAAATAAGGAATTCGGAAGAAATGTTTCGCAGCCTGATCGATGCTTCGCCTGACGCTGTCTTTGTGGCGGACAGCGCGGGCAGGATACTTTATGCTTCTGATAAAGCGCTGGAACTTTACGGAGTGCCGAGGATGGACATGCTCGTGGGTAAGAACGCCGCTGATTTTTCGGCAAATGATGAAAAACCGAGGGTACTTGAGGCATTCGGCAAGGTAGTCAGGGAAGGCAATGCCCACAATTTTGAGGTGGTAATTATAAGGCACAATAATGAAAAAGTCACGGGTGAGGCGAACGCAACACTGATAAAGACGCCCGACGGCGCCCCTAAAGCGGTCATGGTTACGATCAGGGACATAACCGAAAAGAAAAAAATGGAAATAGAGTTAAAACAGAGCTACATGGCCGTCAAGAAAGTTATGGACGGCATAATCATCGCCATGGAAAAGCTTGTAGAAAAAAAGGATACATACACGGTGGGCCACCAGCACAGGACCGCCCAGTTGGCGCGCGCCATAGCCAAAGAAATGAGGTTGTCCCCGGAGCAGATGAACTGCGTATATATTTCAGCTTTGATCCACGACATAGGAAAGATATTTGTGTCGGGATCCATATTAAATAAGGTCGGCTCCTTAACGCCGGAAGAGTACGAAATAATTAAAAAACACTCCGAGGCGGGTTATGATGTCTTAAAGTCCATTGATTTCCCGTGGCCCATAGCGGATATAATACTCCAGCACCATGAAAGGCTTGACGGGTCGGGTTATCCATACGGGCTCACCGGAGACAAGATATACCTTGAGTCCAGGATCATCAGCGTGGCTGACGTAGTGGAAGCCATAACCTTTGCCAGGCCTTACAGGCCCGCGTGTGGGATAGACGTGGCGCTTGGGGAAATAACGGCCAACAAGGGGAAACTTTTTGATGTGGAAGTGGTCGATATCTGCGTGAACCTCATGAAGGAACAGGGGTTTAAGTTTGAGCAGAACACTTGATTTCAAGCTTTGACAAAACAGCCGTCCGCATATATAATATCCCATAATGAAAAAAGCCATAACAGCATTTTTAGCCATCACAGCCGTGTTATCATGTTCAAAGATGTCGCAGCCGACGACTGCGTCCGCAACCGACCCCGCGTCCGCTTCCGCTTACGCCCTGCCTACGGCTACTCCGGGCATGAAAACCTGGGTACAAGGCGAGCGTTTTTGTGATTTTACCGCGAGGGCGTTTCAAGGCATGTATTCCATAAATGACCGTTTATATGTCGTGGCCGGCAGGGGCGTAAGCAAATGCAGCGGCGACACATGGTGGACATCGGATTGTGAAACATGGGTCACATCTTCGGCTAAGGCGGAATTTGCGCCAAGGGATTCATTTGCAGGCGCAGTGTTCAATAATAAAATGTGGGTTATTGGGGGATCGGACAAAAATATTTATTTCAAAGACGTGTGGTCATCATCAGACGGTGTAACATGGACGGCAGCTGCCATAACATGGACAGCTGCGGCATCGGTCCCGGGTTTCAGCGAAAGGGCGGGATTAAGCGCTGCCGTGCTTAAGGATGTTTTATATATTACTGCGGGTTCAAACGGCAAAAAGGAGCTTAATGATGTATGGTCGTCAAAGGATGGAAATAGCTGGACAAGGCTGAAGGAAGATAATGATAAAGGGTTCCCGCAGAGAACGGGCCATAAGCTGCTCTCTTACGCGGGGAAACTCTGGATAATAGGCGGGAAAAACGGGGCTGAAAATTTTCTTTCCGATGTGTGGTCATCGGAAAACGGGATTGACTGGAAAATAGCCACGCCAAATGCCGGTTTTTCCGGCAGGTCGGACTTTGCGGCCCTTACATATAAGGAACGCATGTGGGTTATGGGCGGGATGGGGGCAAAAGGCGCGCAAAATAACGACGTGTGGTGGACGGTTAACGGTTATTACTGGGTTTCAACAACCGCCAAGGCCGATTTTGAAGCAAGGTCGGGGTTTAATGCCGCGGAATATAAAGGCAGGGTATACCTGACCGGCGGCATATCGGGCGGCAAGTTAAAGAGGGACCTGTGGGTGTCCCAGTGAAAAACAAATTACAAATTACTAATTACAAATTACTGATTAAAACAATTGCCGCAGTAACCCTGTTTTGTTTGCTCTCCGGATGCGGGGTTATATATTATCACAATCCAGAAAAGGCCAGGGAAACCGCAAGTGAGTTTTTGAGCTTTTTATATACTGAAAAAAATATTGACAAGGCTTATGCCATGACCAATAAATTTTACAAGGATAATTACGGGCGGCAGGACCTTGTAAAAGCATCCTCGTATTTCCTTTCTAAATTCGGCAAATTTGAAGGCACAAGGGCAAAGGAGTACTTTACTGAAGGCGGCTCAAAGGAAATAATCGTATTTTATACGGCTGTGAGTGAAGGCGGCATGACGTACCAGAAAGTGATCTTAAATGACGAGGGAAAAGACGGATACAAGGTGTCGGGGCTGGTAATATCGGACACGCCGTTCATAGGATACAGACTTATAAAGCCTTATAAGGATTAATTGATACTGCCGGGAAGTCCTTATGATAGGTCAAGAAAATCAGCCATAATAAAGAGGGTTTTCAGACAGTATCTGATAACCTGCGGGAACTATATAAATAACAGGAGAACAATATGTATACGGAATGGACGCCTGAAATGTCGGTCGGTATCGGTGATATAGATGTGCAGCATAGGAAAATGATCCGCAAGATAAATGAAATATCCGAGGCTGTTGACGCTTCAAAATCAAAGGAAGAAATAACCGAAGCTATCAAGTTTTTTGAAGTCTATTCGGAAGAGCACTTTAATACCGAAGAAGGGTACATGCAGGTTTACAGGTATCCCGATTACATCGGCCATCAGAAAGAACATAAACAGATCCTGGAGGACATGGCTCAAGTCAGGGAAAAATTCAATCGTGGCGAGATAACCGAAAAAGAAGTTTACGAAGGAAGCCGTAAAGTGGCCGAATGGTTTGTGGTGCACATGAAGACAACGGACAGCAGGATGGCGGTTTTTTTGAGGGGGAAGGTTAAGTAGATTGCGGATTTTGGATTGCGGATTGGCTTAGCGCGCAGTGCCGGGCGGGCAGTACGACAGCAGACTTTAAATCGTAAAAAGAAAAGAGGCGCATCAATGAGCTTAAAATTCGGAACGTATGATTTTGAAGGGCCCTATCCGTCAACGATGCAGATGTACGAAAAGCCAGGCGTTTATATAGTGTTATGCAAGGACTACAAGATTGACGCCAGGTATTACCTGCTCGACGTTCAGGAATCGGATAAGGTCAGGACCCATGCTACTACCAGTCCGAATACGGTCTGCTGGACAAAAAACTGCCACGGCGTAGGCACTATAGCTGTGGCTGTTTGTTACATGGAAAAAGCTACAAAAGAAGAACGGGCAAAAGCGGCAAAATATTTGCGCGACCTCTACGATGTGCCGTGCAAGTGACATTCCCCGGTTAATGCCGCGCCTGGACCGCAGTTTATGCATGTTTTTACAGCAAATCGCTGTATCCGTATTTTTTTCAGTGTATATTTTAACATGCAGGGCCCTGTATTATTATGACCATTTAAAATACGCCGCATACCTAAAATCCCCCAATATCTGGTTTGAAGCCGCAGGTCTGGGCGCGGTCATCGCGTTTGTCCTTCATATGACTGCGGGCCGGTTGAACCGGGAAAATATGCCCGGGACCAGGCTTCAAATCGCCGGCGCGGCCGTGTTATTTGCCATGATTTCCGCGTCTTTCTTTCTTTTGAAATTTGAATTTTCGTATGACCGCTTGTTTATTTTGTGCCTGAATAATACGTTTGCCGCCGTTATAATATTTATGTCAAGCGGCATAACCCGGGACAGGCTTAAACATGCGCCGGGCCAAAAAACGGATAAAAAGGGCCCGGACCGGGCCGTTGTTGTTATTTTCCTAGCGGTGATCACAACCGTAATATTTCAAAAAACATTTTCTTTTCACCAGGCCTTTTATACCCAGGCCAAAGATGCCGGGATATATTTTAACGCCATGTGGAATATCATAAATTCCCACAGTCAATTTACATGCGCGGACGGGTATCTGGACCATAGGGGCGTTCATTTCCAGCCGATGATGTATTTGTTTGCGCCTTTAATGCTGTTAAAAGACGACGGAGCGATATTTTTCTTTTTGCAGGCGTTTTTTCTCGGACTTTCCGGTTTTTATATGTATCTGCTGTCCGTGAAACTTCTTAAGAACAAACACGCCGCATTTCTTATAATGCTGGCTTATTGTATAAGCCCCTATTTTTTCAGGATAACCGATTATAATTTTAAATTCTCGTCCATTTACGCCGCAGCCTTCCTGGCCATGTTGTACCACGCCGAGAGAGGAGAGTTCATTCCCTCGGTAGCTGCCGTTATTGCCGCCATATGTGTAAAGGAGGAGGCTGCGCTATATACAGGGTTTATTCTGGTGTTCCTGGGTTTAAGAAAAAATGACACGCGGTATTACCTATTGTCTGCCGCTATTTTTATTTATTTTGCCGTAGTGACTTTCCTTGTGATACCGGCATATAACCCCGGTAACTCGTATTTTTCAGGGTGGATTACAGACTCAATAATGAGCATCAAGCCGTTTTTTAACACTGCAATGCTGAAACAGCTTGTTTTTTTCCTTGCGGGGGTGCTGTTCCTGGCGCTGTATCCTTCCAGCGCGTTTGTTTTAATCCTTCTCCCGCCGCTTATAGTCCAGACCGCGGCTTACACGCCGGTTTTTCTTATTTTTTTCTTTTACCATTCGGCCATGGTCACCCCGGCATTGTTCGCAACTGCCATGTACAATTATGAAAAGATCAGCCGTGTTGTAAAGGAAAAGAACCCGGGAACACGGGTATTTGCCGCGTCATTTCTCATACTTATACTGCAAACCCAGTATCATATTGCGTATGCTCCGCTGTCATCAGTGACAGGCGCCGCGCTGGCCTGCGTGATGTTCCTGTCGTTCCCGTACATTTATTTACGCGTAAAAACACCAGTACTGCTGAAACAGTCTTTTATCGCTTTAAGCGTAATAATAATTTTTTTGGCCGGATATGCAGCTTTTTATAATGCCAGGCTGGATTTTATCCCGCCTGCGGACAGGGAAGCTATCCGGGAAGCCATGAAACTGCTGCCTGAAGACAAGAATATACCGGTCATAGCGAATACAAACATAGTGCCGCATATATCAGACAGAAAATACGTGGATTTTATAGAAAGTGAGATCGCGTTCAGGGCGGTGACGATCAGCAAGTCCAGGGTCTTTTACCTGCTTGAGAATTTAAAGTCAAATACCTATAGCGGGATGAATTCGGCAATGCGGGACAGGGAATTTGCTGAAACCGCGGTAAAGAACGGGTTCAAAGGCGATCTGATATTCAGTAAGGACCTGGTCTGGCTCTATAAATTTGTAAAGGCAAATTGAAATCCGGGATTTAAACCCGCAAAAACCCGCATTAGATGCTGCCGGAAAAGCATGTCATGTACCTTAAGCTACTGCGAATGGTACATGGCCTTTATGATAAGTCGTGTGTGGTACGAACTTTAATTTTTCTATGGATTTTGCGCTTATATTATATAGGGGAATCGCGCAAAGGCCATAGAAAAATTAAAGTTCGTACCGCACACGAAAGGAAACACGTCATATTAATGATGGTTTTCCGACAGTCTCAAAAAAATACCATTACCCCGGCCTGTATTGACCCTGTTTATTGCGTACGTTCTGAAAATGCCTTTGTATTGACTAATAGTAAGAATATATTGACTAAAAGTAAGGCGCATATTGACTATAAGGATATAAATGTTATATATATTTCGTTCGGTAAAAATTTAAGCAAAATAATATTTTTAGAGGAGGAAAACAGTGGATAAAAAATTTTTGATCCCGGTTTTAGCAGTGTTTTTATTGATCCTTGCCAATTCCATAGTGTTTGCGGAAGCCGAAATTGTGGCCAAAGACGTCGAGTACAGGGACGGGAATGCCGTGCTGGAAGGTTACGCAGTTTACGACAGCGCCAAGGCTGGAAAAGTGCCCGGCATTATCATAGTACATGAGTGGAACGGGCTGGGTAAGTACGTCAAAGGCAGGGCCCGGCAACTTGCCTTAATGGGTTACTCGGTATTTTGCGCGGATATTTACGGCAAAGGCATAAGGCCCAAAAACCCGGAGGAGTCCGGAAAAGAGGCAGGCATATACAGGGCGGACAGGAAACTCATGCGCTCACGCGTCAATGCGGCCCTGGAAGAGATGAAGAAAATGAACATATCTGACAATACAAGGATCGCGGCTATGGGGTACTGCTTCGGCGGCGGGGTAGTGCTTGAACTTGCCCGCAGCGGCGCGAATATTCCGGGTGTTGTGGTTTTTCACGGGAACCTGGACACGCCCGAGCCGGCAAAGCCGGGTGATATAAAGGCAAAAGTGCTTGTGTTGCACGGCGCGGATGACCCATATTCGCCTGCGGACAAGATAAAAATTTTCCAGGATGAAATGCGGGGGGCAAATGTGGACTGGCAGATGAATTTTTACGGCGGGGCCGTCCACGGGTTTACAAACCCTGATAATGGCTCAAACACTTCGACAGGTGTTGCCTATAATAAAGAGGTTGACATGCGTTCGTGGGAAGCCATGAAGGCCTTCTTTAAGGAACTATTCGAAAAAAAGGAAGCAGTCAAATAAAAAGGATCTTTATGTTGAGCCGGGGAGGAAAAGTCATGGAAAAAGAAACGGCTATATCATGACGCGCCATAGAAAGAAAAGGATGGTCATTAAGGCGAGGCCCACCCTTGAGGGCGCAGGGGTGCATCTTAAACGGGCGATCGGGTTTTCCAGCACCAATATCGCGGACCCGTTCCTTCTTCTTGATCATTTTCATTCGGACGACCCTGGGGATTATATTGCGGGTTTTCCGTGGCATCCGCACCGCGGCATTGAAACAATAACATACATGCTGGAAGGAATGATAGAGCATGGGGACTCAATGGGGAACAAAGGCGTTATAAATCCGGGTGATGTGCAGTGGATGACAGCGGGAAGCGGCATCATACACCAGGAAATGCCAAAAGGCTCAAAGAACGGGAGCATGCATGGTTTTCAACTATGGGCAAACCTTCCGGCAGCTGATAAAATGATGGAACCGAGATACAGGGAAGTTTTAAGCGGGGATATACCACATGTAAAAGAACCCGGCGCGCTTATAAGGGTCATAGCCGGCGCGGTGGGAAACGTTGCCGGGCCCGTGAGGGATATAGTGACGGACCCCGAGTATCTTGATGTTACAGTCGAACCAGGGGTGGTGTTTTCCAGGAATGTCAAGCCCGGGCATACGGTTATTGCATATGTTATCGAAGGTGATGGAAATTTTGGAAAGCCGGTGAATGATATTGTGGAAGAACTGGAAAAACACACCGCAGGCAACAGCGTGGACAACAATACCGGCGCGGAAAATCTGATAATATACGCAGACGGAGACAGCATAAGCGTCAAGGCGGGAAAAAATGGCACAAGGTTCCTGCTGATATCGGGAAAACCCATTAATGAGCCAATAGCATGGTCCGGGCCGATAGTGATGAACACGGAAGAAGAATTAAGGATTGCTTTTGAAGAATATGAGAACGGTACTTTCTTGAAGCACAAGGCATGATAGACAAGTGTTTTTGTTAAAAACAGGGGGTAAAAAATGGATTTGTTATTCCGGCTGTTTTTTTCATGTGCTGTGCTGCATTCCGGTTTTTCACTTTTGTCGTGTTATTGCGTGCGTTGGCCGGTTTTTGCCGGTAAAAAGCGGTTGACCGTCAGTTTTGTCAAAATAAAATACAGGTAAGTAATAGCGTAATAAATTTGACGGAATAATCGCAATGATATATAATATTACCGGATGTACAAAAACCGGGGAGCTGATAAATGCACATAATGGTTGTTGATGATGAAGATGATATCGTCAGGCTGACAAGCACAATTTTTGAGTTATATAATCATAAGGTCACAAGGACTAATTCCGGAAATGAATGCATGGAAAAATTAAATGCGGGGATCATTCCCGATGTCATACTGCTTGACCTGATGATGCCGGGATTATCCGGGTATGAAACATGCAGGATGATAAAAGCGGACCCAAGGTTCAATAAGATACCTGTAATAATATTTTCCGCAAAAACAGGCAAGGACGATATCGCTGAAGCGTATAAGCTCGGGATTGACGGTTATATTACAAAACCGTTTGACCCGCTTGACATGGTTAAGCAGATTGAAAAGAGCGTAAAACCGGCAGCCGGGCATGGATCTGTATGACATGAAAGTATCTGACCTGAAAAAGCCGGTTTTGATATCGCTGGAAAAATTTTATCAGTGCCGGACCCTACTTATCATTAAGGCCATGTACCATTCGCAGTAGCTCAGGTACATGGCATGCCCGTGTACCATTCGCAGTAGCTTAAGGTACATGGCATGCTTTTCCGACAATATCTAAATAGTTTTCTAAACCCATATTTGACATATTTTTGAGACTCCTTTTCAACGCTTACAATATTCGCGCCCAACAACTTTAACACCCATGTACCACTCGCTATTGCTCGGGTGCATGGCATGTTTTCCGACAGTATCTAAATAGCTTTCTAAACCCATATTTGACATATTTTTGAGACTCCTTTTTAACGCTTACAATATTCGCACCCAACAACTTTGACACCCATGTACCACTCGCTATTGCTCGGGTGCATGGCATGTTTTCCGACAGTATCTAAATAATTATCTAATCCCGTATTCTTGCCATCAGTCTGTTTATGTTATTACATGCCTGTAATTAATTTGACAAATCAACCGAAATGATATACAATAGGCTCATTAGACATACATAAAATAAGGAGCCTATATATGCACATAATGGTTGTTGATGATGAAGATGACATCATCAGGCTGACAAGCGCGGTTCTTGAAATGAATAATCATAAGACAACCAGCGCCTGCTCGGGAAATGAATGCCTGGAAAAATTAAACGCGGGCATTGTGCCTGATATTATACTTCTTGACCTGATGATGCCCGGAATAAGCGGGTATGAAACGTGCATGAAGATAAAAACGGACCAAAGGTTCAAAAGGATACCTGTAATAATCTTTTCCGCAAAATCAGGCAGGGATGATATTGAGTACGCATACAGGCTCGGGATTAACGGTTATATTACGAAACCTTTTGACCCGCAGGACCTGCTTAAGCAGGTTGAAAGGTATGCAAAAGCATTAACCGGGCATGTACCTGACTAAAAGGCACCCGGCCGGAAAGCGGTTTATATGGAAATAACTGAAGCAAAATTACTCGGGCGTCTGCACAATCGGGATAAGACCAGGGAAAATCTGTTTATATGTTCCTGCGGCGGAGCAAACTGGATAACGGATCTTAATGAAGGCAACAGGAAGGTTCAATGCAATAAATGCAATAAATCGTATAATCTTGTCAGGAATAAAAATCTTTATAAGATATTGCATCAGACCGTCAGGTAAAATTATTCCCGGGCAAAGATATTGGATATGGTTTTATGCCGTCCGGCACAATTAACCCGGCGGAATCCGCCCGAAAGCCGGCGACAGGCGGGCATAGACTGCTTAAAACGGGTGGTTACAATGTACAACCTTGAAGATTTGGATCAGGATACAAGACGATATATGCTTGAAGTATTTGACAAAGAGGAGTCCGGGGGAAATCCTTACAGAAGCAAAAGTCTGACGCTGACAGGGCAAAAGCATTTTTACGGCTTGATGAAAAATGCGATACTGGACGGCAATGAAACAACCTTGGCGCAAAGCCTGAACTATAAGCAATTTTGGAAACATGCGGATTTAAGGGGCAGAAAGATAAATATTTTATTAAGCTCAAAAAAGCTTGCGTCTGTGGAATTCAATACCTGGTATGTCAGGGGTTTATCAAGAAGGCTGATAAATGACAAAGAAGAATATTGCGAGATTTACAGCGCTGAGCCCGCTTATGTCCCGCGCGGGGACTGCGCGGCCTGCAACGGCAGCATAATAAAAGTCCGGGATGTATACTTTGGGCACCGCGCCAAATACTGGCCCAAAAGCAATCCGTCGGCATTTTCAATACCGACGGGGCCTGATTGCCATTATACGATCAGGCGCATAAAAAAACCGGAATGTGTTGAAAATACAATTATCTGATATATAATATTGCCGGTATCCTGCAGGCCTGTTTTAATAAAAAGATCATTGCAGGTGATAACTATATGTTAAAGGATGAAAAATGCTTAAATCAAAAGACGCTTTTGGACAGGGCCTTCTGGAATATATGGTCAAGGGCAGTTGCAGCGAGATACTTGAACGTGATGACGGGTTGATGTTCCGTGTGAATAAAGGCGAGTACTTCACTTCTTATAAAAATTGGCCCATGTTTGAAAAAAACGCGATAAAATCCGCAAAAGGCAGGGTGCTGGATATAGGATGCGGCGCGGGAAGGCATGGTATTTACCTGCAGGAAAAAGGCCATGACGTGCTGGGCATAGACAACTCGCCTCTGGCGGTTTTCGTCAGCAAAAAGCGTGGTTTTAAAAAAGTCAGGGAATTGCCCATAGAGAAAATATCCGCCAAACTCGGGAAATTTGACACAATTTTATTGATGGGGCACAATTTCGGGCTTTTCCAGAGCGCGGATAAGCTGAAGAAGCTGCTTCATAAAATGGACCGGATCACGCCGGCTGACGGTATAATAATAGCGGAATCTTTGGATCCGCACAGGACTCACGGCAGGGATGAACTTGAATACAGGAAACGGAATATCGGGGAAGGCAGACTGCCGGGGCATATGCGGATGCGTATTATGATAAAACAAACCATCGGATCCTGGTTTGATTACCTGTTTGTATCAAAACAGGAAATGGAATATCTGCTTGAAGATACCGGGTGGAGGGTAAGAAAATTTATCGGCGGCATCATGCCTACATATGTGGCGATCATGGAAAAGCGGGCGGGATTTAAGATAAGCGGGTAAAAGAAATTGACCGGGTTCAGGCATATCTATTGAGGAACTGGAGTTGAAGTTCTTGAACCTGCCAATACCGGGGTTATTGCGGGTGGAATGACCGGTTTCATCATTGATATTTTGCGCACCATGCCGCTATAACCGTTACCCTCAGTGCCTGCTGAAACACTCCAAACACTGCTGCCGTCAAACACAAGGTCGGATTGCCCTGCGCCTGCCAGGGTGCATAATATCTTACCCGTTTTTTTATCGTGAATATTTACGTTCAGGTCATCCCCGGCCGTCCATATATAATTGCCGTCATACATTATCGTATTGAGCCCTACGCCCGATGCCCACGTATCAACCAGCGCCCCGGTTGACAGATCATATTTAAAAATACGGTTGAAAGTCTCGCCGTGCCCGAAAGTATAATCAGATACAAATACAAATGCACCATCCGATACGATCCGGTATGCTGTATATGAATTTGGGGTTTTATAAGTTGTATACACACCTGTAGCCGTATTTATTTTTGACCAGAATCCCGAACAAGCCGCCAAAACATATTCCTGGCCGCCGCTGCCGGCAAATGTTAGGCCGTTTACATTTGTTTGCGCGGTTATGGTCATATTTATCCGCCCGGTCGAGGGGTTAAAACACAGGACGATCCCCCCGCTTGCCGGAAGCCCGCACCATAGGCGGGCTCCATCCCATATAACTCCCTGTATTCCGCCGCTTCCTGAATTCGCCGGATTGAATATATATGATCTTATTATTTTGCCGGTTGCCGTATCAAATTTATTTAATGTCCCGGAAACATCGTAGTTCCCGATCCATAAATAAGCCCCATCCCATGCCATTTGCAGGGTGGATCCATACCCATAGTCCGGCAAACTGTATGTGTTAAGCAGTTTCCCGCTGCCCGCTATTTTATACAGATTGTTTTTCCCGCCTATCCAAAAATTATTGCCGTCCCAGCACCCGTAATTCGCCGCATAAGGAGCTGCCACCGTTGTTATCGGGACAGGACAGGATATAACCGCGCTGCTGTATTCAGTGCCTGCCATTAATCCGAGAACCGCGATAATCAGCGCAGGCAACTGCTTTTTATAACCGGAGTGTATGGTCATGCTTATTTTTTACCTTTCATTTGATTTTTAGGTCCCTGGACAACCAGATTATATTATTATACAACGTCCCTGTAAAAAATGGAATATTTTTAAACATAAGCACATGCGGGCTGGAACAGACCCAACATTATCTTTCATTTTCCGGCCTTCTTTGGTATTATGCTATCAGGAAACAGGATAAAAAATAATAGGCTGTTTTGTTACGGAATAAGTCAACCTATCAAAGGGAGTATTTGCGCATGGCCGTATATTTTTTCCTGCTTTGGATCCTGTTTATAATGATCTACGAGATAATCATGGGCGTTTTTGACCACCTCAAGGAAGGTTTTTGGGGCTATTATGACCGTATTACGGAGCGTATCGACAGGTATACCGTTGATGCAGCCATATACGGGCAGGATGAGCTTCTGGTCAAGACGCTCAATAAGCAAAAGCAGGAACTTGAAGACATCATGAGTCAGTATGTTTTTTACCGGTTCTGCGAGCGCATATCTGTTTACTTGACCCAGGTCGACACCGTCATTATATTCTGTGTTTCCATAGCAACCGTCATTTTTGTCCATTCAGCGCTTATACTTAAGGAATACCTTTGGCTCGGCGTATGGCTTACGGCTTACGTCGTTTACATGTGGCAGGAAGTGTCGGGGTCTTTTATCAGGTTTGAAATATGGGCCACGAACCTGTTCTTGAAACAGTACAAAGTGCTTTCGCGCTCGGGAACGGCCGAGGCCATAGTTGATTCCAAGAAACACAATAAGATTATTCTCCGGCAGATGTATCTGTTCCTGATACTGCCTGTTTCTTTGATCGCGCTTGCTTTAATGCAGCATTTCATCATATACCCACTGCTGCCAAAACTACCTTTTGAGCTTCAAAGCGAGATATTCATATCCTGGTTCGTGTTCATGCTCTGCGGAAGTATTTTTGTCGTCGTCATACCGATCTTTCTTGATCTGGTGTTAAATGCCAGGCTTAAGATCAGGCTGGAAATGCTTTCCGACGTGCATTACGCGGTTTATATTTATCTATTCTTAACTCTGCTTCTGTCCACGATAATGTCGATCGCGAAGTACACGATATAAATAGCGATTACAAATCAAACAAAAAGGGACGTATTCATGAAACTCAGGAAAGGCGAAATAATATCAATTTTAATCCTGGCTGTATTTTATGCCGCGGTTTTTTATCTCATGCCAATTATGCCGGATAAGATGATCAGCCACTGGGGGATAAGCGGGCAGGCAAATGGGTGGATGCTCAAGGTGCCCGCCATGCTTATTATGCCCGTGCTCGGTACTATAATTGTTTTTTTATTCCTTGTGTTGACACGGCTTGAACCAGCCAAAACCGGCATAGAAAGTTTCGCGTCTGCTTTTGACGCGTTTGTAAATATATTACTTCTGTTCCTGGTGTATATTTCCGGGCTTATGGCGGCCGCAAACCTGAACGTGAAGTTTGATATGGCCGCGGCTTTTGCTCCCGCTTTTGCGGGATTATTATATGCGGTAAGCCTGATCATGGAAAGATCAAAGCCCAATTATATAATAGGAATAAGGACAAAAGAAACATTGAACGACCCTGAAGTCTGGGCAAAGGTACACGGCAAAGCCGGGGAACTTTTCAGGTACTGCGCGCTGATATCGCTTGGAGGCCTGTTTTTTCCCAGGCTGCTTGTGTTATTTATGGTTGTGCCTTTGTTCGTAACCACGGTTTACCTCGCGTCGTACGCGAAAAAGATATCAAAGCCGTTGTAGGCAAAATGTTTAATTAGTAATTATCCTTATTTAAGCCCTTCCAAGATCACAACCGCGCCCTGCTTGTCTATCGGGCTGTTGTTGTTCCCGCATTTGGGGCTGTAGACGCAGTATGGGCATCCGTCTTCGCATCCGCAGTTTTTTACAAGTTCATAAGTGTTTGTCACCAGTGCGGGAAATATGTCGAACAGTTTGTCCGCAATGCCTATGCCTCCGGCATAACCGTCATATATGAATATTACAGGGTTGCCGTCGTCGTAAACTGGGTATGACCTGCCGCCTATGTCGTTCCTGTCGCACATGGCGAATAACGGGGACAGCGCTATAAGCGCGTGTTCCGCTGCGTGGATGGCGCCGTCAAAATCAAGTTTTTTGTCCTTAACGGCCCTTATTGCCGATGACGGTAGCTCTATCCATACTGCCTGGGTGCTGAATGTGAGGGGAGGCAGGAATAAGTTGTCGTAAGACAATACTTTACCGGATTTTTTGGTTTTATACGATTTGTACATCTCTGTTACGGTAACGTCGCCAAACCGCAGTTTAAAATTGTCATAGTCCTTCGATTTTCTGACTTTCAGGATCTTTACCTCCTCATCCTTCATTACCTCGGTATAATGTTCCACTTCTTCTTTGACCGCGTGAGCCACGCCTTCTTCAAGGTTCAGTTCTTTTATAACATAAGTTTCACCGTTATAAAGATGAACGGCTCCGGCATGGGCCTCGTTATAGGCCCGTGAAATTGAGATCTCCTCAAGTATCCTTCCGCCCACCTTTATCTTTATATTGCCGCCGCCTATGGAATCCAGGGCAACCACGTCCTGCGGACGCCTGCTGCCCGAGTAGATCAAACCGCGGGGCGTCCTGGTCACTATGCCCTGGTCTATAAAGGTTTCCACGAACGGTTCAGTGTCGATATCCCCGAATATCCTTGCGCTCTCTGCCATGGATTCTGATATGGCGCAGAGCACGTGGCCGGCGATTATTTCCGGATTTTCCGTTGATATGACCGCATTCTCGAAATTTCGCGACGTCAGTATCTGCGGGTTCCTCAGGATATATTTCTGCATGGCGTCCTCGTGCGGCAGGAAAAATATGGCCGCATCCTGCATTTTCCTTCCGGCCCGGCCGGCCTGCTGCCAGAAAGACGAGATTGAACCGGGATAACCGGATAATATTATCACGTCAAGATTTCCTATGTCTATGCCGAGCTCAAGCGCGTTAGTGGAAACAACACCCTTGATGGTCCCGTTTTTAAGCCTGTTTTCTATATCGCGCCTTACCTCGGAGGGGTACCCGGCGCGGTATGAAAGTATTTCCACGGATTTATCCTCGGCATTGGCCCACTTGCGTATAAGCTCGCTCATCCTGCGCGACGCCACAAAGCCGAGCGTCTGGAACCCGTTTTTGGCGCAATATAAAAGTATATCTTTTGTCTGGGTGTGGACCGATTTTTCAGGAAAAAAAGATGAGTCCCACAGGACCAGGTGTTTTTCCGGGGAAGGGGAGCCGGACCGGCTTACGACGCTGAACTGCTCGCCTGTCAGTTTTTCTATGAATTCATCCGCGTTGGCGATCGATGCCGTGGACGCGATGAACTGCGGCGTGGCGCCGTATATTTTAAGGACCCGTTTTAAACGGCGCATCAAAAACGCTATGTTTGAACCGAAAATCCCCTTATACCTGTGGGCCTCGTCTATGATTATATATTTCAGGTTTTTATAAAATCTTTTCCATTTCGGGTGATAAGTCAGCACATGATGGAGTTCATACGGGTTCGTGATTATAATATTTGCTTTTTCCCTTAAGTGTTTTTTTAGGTCCGATTCGGTATCCCCGTCATATATGCCTGCTTCAAACTTTATGCCTGATTTTTGCTTCATTTCCTTTAATGTGTTTAATTGGTCATTGGACAGGGCTTTGGCCGGGTATATGTAGAGCGCGGTCGCGTCTTTGTCTTCGGCGATCTTTTCCAGAACGGGGATGTTAAATCCAAGCGTCTTGCCTGACGCGGTGGGCGTGGTTATTATAACATTTTGACCCGCCCGGGCCAATGCTATTGCTTCCGCCTGGTGCGTATACAAGTGTTCAATGCCGCAAAGGCTGAGGTATTTGCCTATGTCCGGGTTTAAAGGCGGGTCCGGGGCATAATCCGGCTCTATGGAAGGAATGCCTATTACCCCGGTTATTTGTTTGTTATAGAATCTTTGTTCCTGTATTTCCTTTATGAGTTCTTTTATACTATCCATCTTTCGGTTAAACGCTCCATCAGCATGACAAGCGCGTAAATATCCTCGCGGTTGTGGTAGATTATAGGCTCTATATACTTGGGATCCAAAGTGCGCACGTAATTTTCAAAGTAAACCTGTATCTCCGACCCGTCTATATCGCCCTCGCGTTCCTTGCCTAAAACCTGCGCTTCCATGGCCTTTAATCTGTAGGAATCAAACTCGCGTTTGTAACAGCACCTGGAAAAGTGAAGGAGGTCAAAGTTATGGAGCTCCAGGATGTCGTTGGCATAGCCGGTGTTGCCATGGTAGGAAATCCTGCCGTCAATAAAGGGGATATCAAAGCTACGTCCGTTATAGGTGACAAAGGCTTTTTTGCCGGGCAGGAGTTTGCCGAATTCTTCGAGTACCTCGTACTCGGCGGCGTCGGTTAAGCATGTGAATTGTTTTACCGTGAATTTGCTTCCTTCAAAATATCCCGCGCCTATTTCAATGATAGAGGTCTCAAAAAAAAGGGATTTGGTCTCTATGTCGACAAATAAAAGTTCTTCGGGCCTGAAAAAAGACAAAAGCAGGTAATAAAGCCTGTGTGAAGGGGAGAAACGCGATGAAAGGACTTCCTTTACAGCGTGTATGTCCTTATCCAGCGCCGACAGTATGAACCCGGCTTCTTCCCTGAACCTGTCATGCCGTACCGCGTCTTTCAGGTCTTTGATCCCGCAGGCGAGTATTTTTTCAGCTTTTTTATCGCGGATACCGTATAGAAGCTCCAGGGTTTTATTATAAGCGTTGTTAAATATGTCCCGTTCTGGAAGGCCGAAACCCTTAAATTCCCTTGAGTTTGTGGTTATAAGGAACTTCACGTTATTCCTGGATATGACCTCTCCGGGCAGTTCGCGGGACTGTTTTTTTTCCTTCTGTTTGTCGGAGAAATCCTTGAATTTATTTAAAAATTTGTGGTCGATTTCCATAGTGTGAGAATAGCATAATTAAAGGCGAAAAACAAATCATTTGGTCATAAAATTGTTGTTGCATTAAAACTCTAATTATGATATTTTATTTCCTCACTGCTTATTTTGCAGGTAGGGACTTTGCTGTCCCTATGGTTGTTTAAAAAAGGCTAAGAATTGAAAGGAGATTCAGACTTATGGTAAAAATGTATGAAGCTATTATTTTCCTGAAACCCACTTTATCCGAGGCTGAAATTGCGGCAATTACCGCGAAGATAAAGACCTATATTTCAGAGGGTAAGGGCGAAATTCTTGAAGAAAAAAAGGCGGAAAAGAAACGCCTCCCTTTTATTGTAAAAAAGACAAGGGATGCTTTTCACTGCTATTTCAAATTCTCGGCGGATTCGACCGTAATTAACACTATCAAGGACAGGATCAGGCTTATTGAGGGCATAAACAGGCTGACCGTGGCCAACGCGTCCTCGACCGTTAAGTTCCCGGAAAAGGCAAGAAAGAAAAAAGAAGCGCCCGCATCCGCGGCCGCCGCACCTTCCGCACCCGCTGCTGCACCCGCGGTTGCACCAGTTGTTGCACCCGCTGCTCCTGCAGCGCCGGCAGCACCCGCGCCTGAAGCCGCTCCAAAAGAAACACGGGCTTAAGTAAATACATATAGGGGCAAAGACCAGTCATGGCAAATTTAAACAGGGTACTGCTGATGGGCAACCTGACAAGGGACTTAGAGATAAAATACGGAAAAAACGGACAGCCTGTCACCAATTTAAGGCTGGCTGTGAACAGAACATACATGACGCAGTCCGGTGAAAAGAAAGAGGAAGTCTGTTATGTGACGGTTGTTGTATGGGGCAAGCAGGCTGAGTCCTGCCATACCTACCTGAAAAAAGGTTCGGCAATATTTGTTGAAGGAAGGCTCCAGTACAGGCAGTGGGAAGCTGAAGGCGGAGAAAAGAAGAATGTCCTTGAGGTTGTAGCCGAGAGGGTGCAATTTCTTGATAAAAAGAAAAAAGAAGGCGAAGCGGCGCAGGAACATACGGATGAGTCCCCTGAAACGCCGCCGCCGGCTGATGAACAGCCATTTTGAGGAGGATATAATTAATGGAAAAACGTAGCGGAAGCAGCAGCCATGGAAGCCATGGCGGGCAGAGGAGTTCAGGCGGAGGCGAAGGCAGGTCCAAAGGCTTTGGCTTCAAGAGAATAAAGAAAAAAAGATGCAAAATGTGCGTTAATAGGATCAAGACCCTTGATTTTAAGGATGAGGATTATCTGAAGAATTTCCTCACGGAAAGAAGCAAGATGATCCCGAGAAGAGTAACCGGAAACTGCGCGAAACACCAGCGGATGGTCACAAGGACCATTAGAAAAGCAAGGGAAGCGGCAATACTGCCTTTTTCCACGGAATAGTATTATTTTTTTAAATAAATAAATAAGAAGGCGAAATATGCCGGAACCCATAGTTTCTTTTATCCTGACTTTTGCAGTTCTCCTGGCTTTTTTCGGGGTGCTGGATTTCATCATAATGCTCCTGATCAGGAGAAACGTAAAGTGGCCCTTAATAATAACCGCGGGTGTCATCTACTTCGCGGTTATTTTTTTTGGTTTTTTCCTGATGGTCAGGCAGACAGCGGGCCAGGATGTGACACAGTACATAACGGCCGAACTTAACAGCAGCCTCGATATAATAGCCGCCCAGCAGAAGAAACTGGGGGCATCAGCGCAGGAAATCCAGGATCTAAGGATTAACTACGACCTTTTTGTCATCAAAACCTTTCCCGCATGGGCATTCATAAGCGTGCTGTTCATGGTATTCCTTAATTATCTGGTTGTCAGGCTTTTTGTGTTCCGCAAGTACGGGATAAAAAGCGAAATGAAATCATTTGAACTCTGGTACCTGGATGAAAGCGTCATCTGGGTGCTTATAATCGGCATCTCCGTCATACTGTTAAAAAAATACCTGCCCGGGGAGTGGATGTATTACGCGGGGCTTAATGTTGCTTTTGTGCTTGCCAACATTTATTTTTTTGCGGGAATGGGAATACTTTCCTTTATGCTGAAAAAACATAAGGTCCCGGCCCTGCTCCAGTTCCTGGCGTATATGGGCGTTATTTTTTTCATGTACCTTACCCTGGCAATAGTGTTCGTGGGGGTATTTGACACCTGGTTTAACTTCAGGAAAATTGAAAAGGGAGGCAACATATGGAGGTAATGCTTAAAACCGACGTGAAAGGCATAGGAAGGGCGGGGCAGGTGATAAATGTATCGGAAGGATACGCGAGAAATTTCCTATTCCCCTCAAACAAAGCCGTCATAGCGACGCCCGGCGTTATAAAAGAATTACAGGCGAAACTCGCGCGCAATAAGGAAAAGGTCAGCGATGAAGAGGCTCATTTAAGGGACTTATCCGGCAGGCTTGCCGGGGTAGAGATAACCATAAAGAAAAAAGCGCATGACGACGGGAAACTCTTCGGGTCGGTCACGGAAGCTGAAATGGCGGACGAGTTGTCAAGGCAGGGGTATAAAGTGGACAAACATGACGTAGTTTTGGAAGGCCACATAAAGGAACTTGGCATGAAAATGGTAAACCTTAAATTCAAGTACGATATCCCCGCAAAAATAAAATTATGGGTGGTTAAGGAAAAATAATGGCGGCGAAAAGAGCCTTCACAAACAAGCTGGAAGCGTACAAGACCGAACCCAAAGGCAAGGTCCCGCCGAACAACATGGAAGCGGAGCAGTGCCTGCTTGGCAGCGTATTGTTAAAGCACGAGGTTTTTGACTCTGTCGCGGCCATAGTCAACCCGCCGGATTTTTACGAACCCAGGCATATAATCATATTTGAGACCATGAAAGAACTTTACTCGCAAAGCAGGTCCATAGATTCGCTGACGGTTGCGGAGAGCCTGGCTACCAAGGGTCAGCTCGAACAGGTCGGAGGCGTCTCTTATGTTTCCTCGCTGGCCGACTCGGTGCCCACTTACGCCCATGCAACGGAATACGCGGAAATAGTCCGCAATAAAGCCATGCTGCGCAACATGATAGACATGTCAACGGCCATTGTCGAGGCCGCGTACAGGGAAGAGATGACCACAACTGACATCATACAAAGCGCGGACGAAATGCTTTTCAGGGTTTCAAAGCGCACCCAGACGGAATCCGTCGAGGAGGTGCGCGAAAAGGTGTCGGGTGTTTTTGAAAGCATAATAGAAAGGTCAAAGAACCCCGACGCTATAGACGGGCTCCAGACAGGTTTCAGGAAGATAGACGAATGCACGACCGGTTTGAAAAACGGACAGCTTGTCATCATAGCGGCAAGGCCGGGCATCGGGAAAACATCCCTCGCCATCAATATCGCCTACAGCCTGGCTGTAAAGCACCAGAAGAACATACTTATATTCTCCTTCGAAATGAGCTCGGACGACCTGATACGCAGGATGCTCGCTGTCGGCTCCAGGGTGCACCTGCAAAATATCAGGATGGGACGTATTGACTCAAAAGACAAGGCACAGCTCATGCACGCGGCCGGCGCCCTCTCAGAGACAAACATATTCATTGATACGGCTGACAATAATGTTTATGAAATGCGCGCGAAAACAAGGGCAAAGAAGAGCGAGCTGGAAAAACAGGGCAAAACGCTTGACCTTGTAGTCATAGACTATATGCAGCTCGTAAAACCAAATGACAGCGTGCCGCGCGAGCAGCAGATATCGCAGATATCCAGGGGCTTTAAGACCATGGCCATGGAGCTTAAGATGCCTGTCATCGCGCTCTCGCAGCTGAACCGCGAAGTTGAAAAAAGGGAAAAATCCGCGGACAAAACCTCCCCGCCTAGGCTGTCGGATTTAAGGGAGTCGGGCGCCATAGAACAGGACGCCGACCTTGTGATATTTATCCACAGGGACGGCAAGGACGCGTCGACCACCACCGAGACTTACGAATCGGGGGAAAGCGTAAACAGGCAGGTGATGAAATGCAAGCTGATAATAGCCAAAAATAGGAACGGCCCTGTCTCTGAACAGGGCGTGTGGTTCATTCCCGAACTTACTTTATTCCAGGAAATGTCATCACAGGATTCAGACGAGGCCGGCTATGGCAGCGCGATCTAAAACATCAGGGCTTATGGTCAGGGCGGAGATTGACATGGCCGCGCTGCGCCATAATTTCCTGCAGATAAGGAAAAAAGCCGGCGGCAGCGAGATAATCCCGGTGATAAAGGCAAATGCATACGGCCATGGCGCCGTGGAATTCTGCAAATTTCTTTCATCAGAACTTGAAGTTAATAATTTCGGCGTAGCGCGCGTTGCCGAAGGCGCGCACATAAGGCTCTCGGGGATTAACGGCGTATCCCTCATAGTGCTGGGCGGATTTTTCAAGGGTGAAACAGCGGACATCATAAAATATTCGCTTGAACCCTCGGTGTTCTCAAAAGACGAGCTTAAATATTTGAATGCGCAGGCGCAGGCGGCGGGAAAGATCATCCCTGTGCACCTGAAAATAAATACGGGCATGAACCGCCTGGGGATCAAGCCGGAAGAATCGCGGGACTTCATAAAATACATAGGTTCATTAAAAAACATAACATTAAGGTCCGTTTATACGCATTTTGCGAACGCCGACATGGACAGGGAAACATTTACCCGCTCTCAGACTAAAAATTTGGCGGCTGTAAAAGCACACGCGCCTGCCGGCATATTTTTCCATGCGGCGAACTCTGCGGCTGTCGCGAAGTATTCCTTTGTTTCCTTTGACGCGGTAAGGCCGGGCATAGCTCTTTACGGCTCGTTTGCGGACAAAAAAATGAAAAAACTCCTCAACTTAAAACCTGTCATGACCTTAAAGAGCAGGGTCATCAATACGTTAACGCTTGAACGCGGCGAAGGCGTGAGTTACGCGGGTCTGTACAGGTCGCCAAAAAAGGAAAATATAGCGGTTGTCAGCATAGGTTACGGCGACGGCTTCCGCAGGGAACTTTCAAATAAATGGTATGTCATGATAAACGGCAAAAAAGCGCCGGTGATCGGCAGGGTTTGCATGGATTTGATAGCGGTAAAGCCCGCGGGCAAAGTAAGGATAGGCGATGAGGTACTGATATTCGGCAAAGACAAAAAAGGGGAAATTCCCGTGGAAGACATGGCAAGCGCGGCGGGGACAATATCGTATGAGATATTTACGGGGATAACGGACAGGGTAAAACGGGTGTATAAGTACTAAATAGCGAGGAAGAACGGTCTATGTAGGCGCAACCTTGACTTCGGCTGAGCTCAGTCGAAGCCTAGGTTGCGGATTTTGTTCTAACGCGGCTTAAATCAAATGATACTGTCGGAAAACCCCTAAAAACCATCGTTGTGGGTCGAATAATATTCGACCCCTACAAATATCTGCCTGTATTTGTAGGGGCAGCATATCATGCTGCCCGCCCTTGCAGGCTTTTCCTACTCAGCCGAAGTCAAGGTTGCGCCTACATAAACAAATTCCAAATTAAATTCCAGATCATCAAAACTACCTTTGAATTCAACCAGACTAAATGTTATAATATCACCAATTTGAAACACTAAACTCCGAGGTGGCTGTTCCTGATCATACTTGGCATCGACCCCGGCACCGCAAGATGCGGGCTGGGAATTATTGAAAAAAAAGGCAATAACTTAAAAACGGTTTCATACGGACTTATTGAAAGCGACAAGGACAGGCCGCATCCGGAACGGCTTGAAGTTATTTTTTTGGAAGTTACAAGGTCCATAAAAAGGCATAAGCCGGATATAGTGGCAGTGGAAAAACTTTTTTTCAGCAGGAACGTAAAGACCGCCATGTCTGTCGGCGAGGCGCGCGGGGTCATACTTTTGGCCGCCCAGCTCGCAGGAGTTGAAATACGCGAGTACTCGCCCATGGAAGTTAAACTGGCGCTCACAGGATACGGCATGGCCGATAAGAACCAGGTTTTGCAGATGACAAAGGCGATATTGGGGCTGAAAGAAACACCCAAACCCGACGATGTGGCCGATGCGCTGGCGATTGCGGTTTGCTGTGCGAGCAGTTCTAAAATGCAGGGGATAAAGGATAAACATACCAAAGGAGTTATTAAACCATGATTGATTTCCTGGAAGGCACTATCGAGGAATTAACCGAAAAGTACCTCCTCCTCAACGTCAACGGTACCGGCTACGGTCTTACCATAACCGCGGCTGCGACCGATCATCTGCGCAAACAATCGGGCATTGCCCGCGTTTACACCTACATGAGCGTATCCGAGAACGGCGTGGCATTATACGGGTTTTCAAGCAGGGAGGAAAAGGAAATATTCCTTGCTTTGATAAGCGTCGAGGGCATAGGGCCGAAAGCCGGTACGAACATATTATCAAATATAAATCCCGACGCTTTGAGAAAAGCAATTGCTTCGGGCGATGAGGCGGGCCTGACCCGTGTTCCAGGATTGGGGCCAAAAAAAGCGCAGCGCATGATAGTTGAACTAAAGGATAAGTTTAAAATATACGCGTCGGCCCAGGATGAGTTTACGCCCGATGAAGAGTATCTGCAGGCGCTTTTGGCGCTTGGCTTTAATTATCAAAAAGCAAGGGAAGCGCTCCGCCAGGCCATGATATCGGCAAAGGATAATACTGGGAAAGAAGATATATTAAAGGAAGCGTTAAAAAGGCTGGGTAAATAACATGGAAGAAAAAAACAAGAAAGAGCGCGTGGTCGACCCTGTTTTCATGAGGCCGGATTTCATGGAGGAAAAATCACTGCGCCCGAAAATGCTCGTTGATTACATAGGCCAGGAAAAGGTAAAGGAAAAACTGAAGATATTAATTGACGCCGCAAAGCAGAGAAAAGAAGCGCCGGAGCATATTTTATTCTACGGGCCGCCGGGGTTAGGCAAGACAACGCTTGCAAATATCATAGCCAATGAAATGGGCGTTAACATAAAAGTGACGGCAGGGCCCGTCATAGAAAAGGCCGGGGATCTGGCTGCCATAATTACAAACCTTGAAGAAAATGATATATTGTTTATAGACGAAATCCACCGTTTAAATAGGGCGGTAGAGGAAATAATGTACCCGGCCCTGGAAGATTACGCGCTGGATATAATGATAGGGAAAGGCCCGTCAGCTAAAACTTTCAGGATTGATCTCCCAAAATTTACGCTCATAGGAGCCACGACGCGCGTCGGCATGATTGCGGCACCGCTGCGTGACCGTTTCGGAGCGACGTACAGGGTTGATTTTTATGAAGTAAAGGATCTGGAGGAAATCCTGACGCGTTCCGCAAAAATACTCGGTGTAATAGCCGATGTTGGCGGCATACATGAGATAGCCAGGCGCTCCCGCGGGACCCCGAGGATAGCGAACAGGCTCTTAAAGCGGGTCCGCGATTTTGCCCAGGTAAAAGGCAACGGAAATATCAACAGGGAAAGCGCCATAGAGGCCCTGACAATGCTTGAAGTGGACGAGCTGGGCCTGGATAACATGGACAAGAAGATCATAACCACCATCATAGAAAAGTTCAAGGGCGGCCCGGTGGGCATAGATACCATAGCCACCGCTGTTTCGGAGGAACCTGATACCATAGAGGACGTTTACGAGCCGTTCCTGATACAGACAGGCTTCATACAGCGCACCCCGTCGGGCAGGAAAGTGACGGATAAGGCGTATGAATACTTTAAGATAAAGAACGTGAGGAAGAACCAGGAAGAGATGTTTTAAGCATTGCGGATTTCGGAATGACAGATAAACCGTGAGCGGCTGAAAACACAAAAGATTATTATAGAGAAAAAAAGCGTGGAATTTGTTTAACGTAAAAGGTATATTTACCGTTGACAAACACTTACATGGTTGACCCCAGACAAAACAAGAAACAAAAAGACAAAGAAACAAAAAGACATTGAATAAGTCCGCTCTTTGATGTATTATCCACATTGGATTATGCTTTGGCAGGTAAGTTGTCTTCTTGGCCGGAATATATGGTATTTTTCAAACGGAAACAGTGGTCCTTTTGACCGAAATGTGCAGTTATATTAGAAACATAACATCTGGGGAGGATATTAATGCTTAAAAGGGCGATTATATCCATTACAATCTTCTTTACCTCATATATTGTAGTATCTGCTGCAGGACTAATGCCTACGCCAACTTTTACACCTACTCCTGGAGGGATAGGAAGTCTTTATAATGAATTAACAACGGATGGCAATATAGAAACGATAATATCAAATGGTAATGATTTGTATTTAGGCGGGGATTTTAATTGGATTGGACCACGTACCGGTTTGGGGGTGACTATAGATCCTGCAAACGGACTTATACTTCCCGGATTTCCTATGTTTGCAGCCGCAGTTCAAAATATTTCAGTCGGAGTTCATTGCGTGGTTTCGGATGGAACCGGCGGATGGTTCGTGGGTGGTTGTTATGATTACGTAGCCGGCATATTGTCAGGCAATCTTGTGCATATTTATGCAAATGGTTCGCTGGATCCCAATTTTAGACTCGACGCTCTTTATAATTCAAGCGAAGCTGAAATTACCTCGATTATTTACGACGGAAGCAACATATACTATTCTTATCGTCAAATCAATGGGACGTACGGAGGAATAAAAAAAATAAATTCTATAACTGGTGCTGACATTTCGGCTTTTGCTCCAAATATTGGCCCAAATGTGTATTCTCTTGCGTATGACGGAAGTTATATTTATGCAGGCGGATATTTTTCCAGCGCGGGGGGAATAACAAGAAATAATATTGCTCGATTTGATGCTACGACTGGCGGTATAGATTCAACTTTCAATCCAAATGTAAATTCAGCTGTATATTCTATGTTCCTTTCTGCGGGGAATTTATTTATTGGAGGTTACTTCACGCGAGTAAGTGGTATTGCATGTAACAGGTTGGCAAAAATAAATACATCAACAGGGGCTCTGGATACGATGTTTATAACAAATGTTGACAATAATGTTGATACTATTTTTTTTGATGGCGCATCTTTTTTATATCTTGGAGGGTGGTTTACCACTGTTAATGGTACGGCCAGAAATCATGCGGCAAAAGTCAATGTAATAGACGGTGCGCTTGATATGATGTTTAACCCGGATGTAGATAATAACGTTGAAGCGTTTGCTTCTGATGGCACAAATATTTTTATAGGCGGATATTTTTCTGCTGTAGGTGGACAAGCTGTTTCTAGAGTGGCTAAAGTTGATTCGACCTACGGGAACATAGATGTATTATTTAATTTTAAGCCATCTGGTGTAATTTTGGCGCTTGCATGCGATGGGACGAATTTGTTTGCTGGCGGCGGATTTGCCGGAGCAAACGGGTATTGGAAAAATAATGTCGCAAAAATTAATGCACTAACGGGCTTAGTTGATCCGACGTTTGGTATCAGTTTTGAAAATGGTTCAAAAGTTAAAGCCATGACATGCGATGGTACAAACTTGTATCTGGGAGGAGATTTCACTACGCTAAATAATCAACCTCGAAATAGTACGGCCAAAGTGGATGCAAGCACAGGGGCGCTGGATATGCTTTACGATCCGAATAATTCTATGATTGTATTTTCCATTGAGCATGACAGTACAAGCGTGTATTTGGGCGGGATGTTTACCGAGTTTGCCGGTCATCCTGTTTCCAATGTGGCAAAAGTAGATAAAATCACAGGGGCTCTGGACCTGGCGTTTAATCCATGTCCAAATTCTGTAGTGTATGATATTTGTCGTGTAAATCAGGATTTATATTTATGCGGATCGTTTGATAAAATTGGCGGACAATCTTTGAATTTTTTGGCGAAAGTAAATAGCATTACAGGCGTAGTAGACCCTATTTTTCGGCCGACACCAAATGCTTGGGTGGGAGATATGGAATTTGATGGTACCGACCTGTTTGCAGTAGGAACCTTTACTCTCATCGGTGGACTTGAGCGGCATTATATCGCTAAAATCAATACGCTAACTGGCGATTGTGTGTCCGGATTCAATGCGATGGCTAATGGAACTGGTTTGGGATGTCTTGAATATGGAAGATCTAATGTATATTTTGGCGGTAATCTTAGTTTTTTAAATTACTTAACTCGTTATAATATTGGGGCATCAATTGAAACGAACGGAACGCCGGATTTGAATTTTATGCCTCAATTTGATAGTGGCGTAAAGAAAATAATCCTTGCAAATTCTGATACAGTGCTTCATGTGACCGGATCTTTCGGGGCCGTCGGTGGACTGCCGGCAGTAGGTTATGCTGCAATATATCTAGGGCCAGTACCCAGCCCTACCGGTACAGGTTCGTCGTCACCAACATGTTCAGCTACGTTTACTATAACAGGAACGTATACACAATCATTTACTCAGACCCCCACTTTCACCATAACACCTACAAAATCTTTTACTCAAATATATACCGACAGCGAAACGCCTACAATAACAGAAACGTATTCGATTACTGAAACGCATACTATATCTCCGACTTTTACCGATTCGCCTACGATTACAGAAACAAATACTATAACTGAAACGCATACTATCTCTCCGCCCCCGACAAATACACGCACATGGACGAATACATGTGCTGCGACCTTAAGTTTTACCCTGACGCTTAATCTAACTTCTACCCTGACACCCACACTGACGTTTACGCCGACAATAACATATACAGATACAATAACCCCGACTTTTATTATAACCCCTGTTTCTTTTCCGACAAACACGCCGCTGCCTTATGCCCTCATAGAACAGGTGCTTACATATCCGAACCCGACAAAAGACACATTGAATGTCATTTTCAGGGATGGAATGGGTGCGGATGCTGCTGAGATTATGGTCTATACACTCGATTTCAGGCTTATAAGAAAGTTGCGTATAAATACGAATATTCAAAATCAGTATTCAATTGACGTCTCAAAATTATCAAATGGTACTTACATTTTAAAAACCAGCCTGCTTAAAGACAGCAAGGAAATTTTTAAAAACGTTCAGCCGATTATTGTATTAAGATAAATTTGTGATTATATGTTATGTTTGGTTATGTTTGGGGTCACCCATTTAAGTACTTGTCAATAATAAATATACGTATTACGTAAGCGGTTTCCAAACCATCTGTTAATCCATTATTCAGTCGTCCATTTTTTTATCTCTTGAAACCCGGAATAATCCGGTTTTTCGTTTTTGCTAAAGCTTCAACGGACATGGCAGTCACCCATCAACAGCGGCCCGCCTGCATGATAATTTTGGGCCCGGATATCCGCTAATCAGACCCTCGAAGCCGCGTGTACCTCTAAATGTACATATATGTTGACATTAAAAAGACATTATGATATAAATATAAAAATACAACGCCAATAGACTAAATATATCTGACTAAATTGGGCACAACACAAAATATGGAGGGGTGTTATGCGAAATTTCCTGTCTATTTTTTCCAGGTCCTTTTTAACTCTTAAACTGTTTTTCGTTTTTTTATTGGTTTCCTTTTCCACGGGACTTTATGCCGGGCAGAATTTGTCATTTACATACGATGTAGATACTTCTGCTTTCAAATCCGGGAAAGCGGACAACTATGACGTTATTTCGGCGCCTGATTGTTTTATGAATAATGAACCCGGTAAACCGGCGCTTCCCATAAGGACGCTGAAAATAATTATACCTGAAAACACAAAAGTAAAGGAAGTTGTAATTAACAGCGTATCATACGAACCAATGGCCGGTAAATATAAGATATATCCGGCGCAGAAACCCGTGCCCGTGGGTTCAAAACGCCAATTCACGCAGCCGGAAGAAAAAATTTATTCCTCAAACGACCCCTATCCTGCGTCAATGATCCAGCCTGCGGGAAGCAAATACGAAAACGGCAGTTTCAATGTGTGTTATCTGCGGCTCTGGCTCGCGCAGTATCTGCCGGCAGAGGGGAAAGTATCGGCTGTAAAGCAGGTTTCTTTCACGCTGGTTCTTGATACGGGCCTGGGAATAAAGAAAATAAGGTCCAGGGCAAAGAACGAGCAGGATAATTTCGAGAAAAGAATAAAAAAACAGTTAATAAACCCGCAGGATTTGGACAGGTACAAGATACTTCCGGAAAAAATAAAGGACAGGAGCAGGGAAAAGACAAGGGATTATTTTTATAAAAGCGCCGGCAATCAGTATTATTCCCTGGGTGTTGCAGGCACGGTCGGCGCGCAGGCCGCAGTTCAGCAGGCCGGAGTATCCGGGATCCTTATGCCGCCGCTTGCGGCCCAGATAAACCCGGGTGTAACGCAGGCCGGCGACATAGATTACGTCATAATCACAGGCGATTCACTGACGGGCGAATTCCAGCGCCTCGCCGAGTGGAGGCAGAAAGAAGGGATAACTACCGCAATATATACGGTAAATTACATTGCAGCCAATTACTCCGGCGACGGAGTTGCTGCCGATATCCAGGGAAAGATAAGGAGTTTCATGAAAGATATGTGGAGGAACCATGGCACCGAATACGCTCTTATAGGGGGGGATGTATCGGTGGTCGCACCCAGATATACGACATCCACGGTCGGCCCGACAACGCTGCCGACGGATTATTATTATTGCTCGGGTTTGAACCAGTATATGAACGGCAGTACGCCTGTGGAGCTTTGCTGGCAGCTCCAGCAGGCAGGCGTTCATGACGACATAACCGGGCTTAACGTTGACTGCTACGCGCCTGTGACGTCCGATGCGCAGGGCGACTCCAATGTCCTGGCATTTTTCGACACAAATATAAAGTTAGGAAGGGCACCGGTCGACACGGCTGACGAGGCGGGTGTTTTCGTGGACAAGACAATAAGTTACGAAAAGAACCAGTTCAACGATTATATGAACAAGATGACCGCGGTCAACATGGATAATTACGCTGCAGGCGAACAATGGCAGACCGACTGTATGGAATACGGCTTTCTGGGAACGATAGAATCCGGTGGCGTTGTCATAACATGGAACCCGAACATAGCAGGTTATGTGAACTTAAAGAAACTTTACGCGGATCGTACATTTAAGCTTGAGGATACGGATACTGCGCCTGTTTATTATGCGGACGACTGGTGCACCGATTATACGATAAAGAATTATTTCAATGATTTCAGGCCGAATATAATCGCCCATATGGGCCATGGATGGACGGCTGGATGGTCCACCTTTAAATTTGAAGGCAGTTTTTTGGCCGACGACGCTTATGCGTTAAACAGCGCCGGCAGATTTGCCGGTGTTGACCTTGAATCGAGCTGCGATACGCTGGCGTACGACACGGATGAAAGCGTTTGCGAAAATCTGGTAAAAGCGCCTGCCGGAGGCGCCATAACATCGATAGGCGGTTCCAGGACCATGTACGGTGGCGTGTACGAGCCTGCGCACGCGAAATACCTGCAGAGTCTGTACGCGGACGGCGGGCAGTTCTCGGACTACGCGGCAGGCACCTTGTTCAACGACGGTAAAAAACTTTATATAAACAACGGCAGTATATGGCTGAACTATCCCGGCTCGATGGAGCGCTATACGGCATTTTTAATGAACATGATCGGCGACCCGGCGGCAAACATTTACTCAAACACGGCAGTCAGGTTCAATGTGAGCTGCCCGCTGTCAATACCCGCAAATACGGCGCAGAATATAACTGTGAACGTCAGCGCCGCAGGCGCGCCAATATCCGGGGCGGTCATTACACTTTTCAAGGAGGGGGACGGCAGCATGACCGCCAATACGGACGCGGCAGGTTCGGCTGCGTTTTCCAGCCCGGGTTGGAGTCAGGGATACATGTACGTCACGGCGAGAAAGCACAATGCCCTGCCCTTTGAGGGCGTGATATACGTCGGCGCCGTGCCGACTTTTACCGTAACGCCGACTTATACGGATTTGCCGACGGTCACGGTTTCACCGACGATTTCCCCGACTTTCACCAATACGGACACTTATACGCCGACGCCCATACCTAAACTTAACCTGCAGATAAAAGCGAGCCAGAATTCGTGCTCGGCAAATATATTTGACCTGTTCCCCAAAATAGCGAACGTGGACAACACGACGAGCTTAGTGTCGATGGATGTATTGACGATAAAAATGTGGTTTTACACGCCCGGGAGCATAAATATAAACGGCTGCTGGGGCGGCTCGATCAAGGACCAGACAGGCCAATACATAGGAAATGTAACGGGCAATGCCTATATAAATGATTATACGGCGGCATGCACGGATACCACCGGCAGGCGGGCGAACAAGGAACTGACGGTATCGTTCTCCTCCGGGTTGACGCTTGCGCCGGGACAGTATATGGACAATATGGAGCTTCAGTTTAACAGGGACAATTGGGCATCGCCTTTTGACGACAATTGCGACGATTATTCCAAATCCGGGGCGAACGCCTACCATGAGGACAGGCATTTTGCCCTGTATATGAACGGACAGCTTGTGAGGGAATGGACGAACGCGAGCGCCATGGACGCAGAAACCGGTGTGGAGCCGTGCGCCGTCAGGCTGACGCCGGCAAGTACGGGAACGTCCACAAATTCGCCGACATTTACGGTTACGGCCAGCGTTACAATAACCGCAACGGGTACACGCACATGTACTTTGACACGTTCGGGAACAATAACTGCGTCGTATACCGCGACATTTACGGCAACCAGCACGGCCGGGAACAGCGCGACAACTACGGCATCAGCCACAGGAACGCCGGCGCCGTCCATATCCGGGACACCGACACGCACGCCTGTACTTTCAACGCCTACAAGGACAAGAACGGCAACGTACACGGCAACATATACCGTTCCGGCAAGCACTTCTACGCCGACAAGGACGCAGACAACGGGCACGATACTCACGTATACGCGCACGCCTGCTGTTACGCCGACATATTCGCCGACACGCACGCGCACGGCTGCGGGAACGCCGACGCGTACGCGCACAATTGCGGGCACACCGACACGAACGCGCACTTACACAAGGACACCTGCGCCGACAAGGACGGGTACTACGGGAGTAATATATACGTATACTGCCACCCAAACGCGTACTATTGCAGTTACGCCGACGGCAACCTTTGTATTAACGCCTACGGTTACTCCGACAAGCGGGCAGGCCATACTGAGGGTACAATATTACACGTCAAATACTTCGGCGGACAGCAACACACTTTATGTTAATGCGAGGGTATATAATGATTCTGCGTCGCCTATGGATCTGCTGCCTGTATCGGTAAAATACTGGTATACGTTTGAAGGCGCGGGAAATACCGAAACAGCCGAGCTGGATTACGCGGGCATACAGCCCGGAGGGCAGAATATCGTGCCGTATGTGAACAGGAACATACAGACGATAAGCCAGGGCGGACAGACCAGAGTGGAAACAACGTCTTTCTCTTCGGCGGCAGGGAGCATACCTGCCGGAGGTTATGTTGAGCTGCGTCTCAGGATACATAAAAATGACTGGACAAATTACACGCAGACGAACGATTATTCTTTCGGCACGCAGACCACGTACCAGGACTGGTTAAACGTCACGGCGTATATAAGCGGCGCAAAAGTGTGGGGGACCGAGCCGGGCGCGGTTTCCGCCTTAGCTATATCAAAAATAACTGAAACGCCCGATGACGCGGCATTCGACGCGGGAAATGTTTACGCGTTCCCGAATCCGGCAAGTTCCGGTGTGACGATAAGGTTCTATACCGACGGCACTGCGGAGGTACGGATACTCGTGATAGATTTGAACGGCAGGAAAATACAGGAAATGGACATAAATCCGGGCGGATTAAAATCCGGTAAGAATTATATCAAATGGAATCTAAAGAACCAGGCCGGGGCCGATGTTTCAAACGGGGTTTATCTGCTGTACATCAAGTCCGGCACGGCATTGGTTGTAAAAAAGCTGGCGGTAGTAAGATGAGCGCCGGAAACCGCGCCGCTGTAGAAAATCTGTCGTAAAAACTCCGTTTAAGTCATTTCCACTTTAGATTTTGTAGAGAGGGGTCTTGCCCCTCTCTACAGGGACGGGGGATGAACAATAGCTGAATAAGTCCTTGACATAGCGCTATTTAATGATTATATTGTTATTAGGGACAAAAGAAATTTTTTTTTGGCGAAAATTTAAACGCTTAACAAATAAAAACGCTATAACTCTCAAGGGGTGTTAAATGACCAGAATCGGCCGCTCCGGAAAATTAAGAATACACTTTCAGCTTTCCGTTATATTAATTGCGCTTGTGTTACCCTTCTATATTTCCGCATCTCCTTTTTCGGTCAACGGCCAATTACATGTTTCCGGGAATCAGCTTGTGAATGAATGCGGGTCTCCGGTACAGCTCCGCGGCATTTCCAGCCACGGTCTGCAGTGGTACGGGCTGAACAACTGCTTTGATTTTTGCTGCATAAGCGCATCAGCGCTCGATTACATGGCTAATACCGTCGGCATAGACGTGTTCAGGATAGCGATGTATCCGGAACCCGACGGGTATATAGCCAACCCGAGCAGATTTACACAGCAGGTAAATAACATCGTGCAGATGTGCGAAGACAGGGGCATTTACGCGCTCATAGACTGGCACGTACTTACACCCGGCGACCCGAACGCCGATATTGTTTACGCAAGGACGTTTTGGGAGTCCATGGCGACCGCGCACAAGGACAGCCGAAACGTAATATATGAAATATGCAATGAACCCAACGGCGTTTCCTGGAGCCAGGTTGTAACATACGCAAATGATATCATACCGAGGATCCGCGCCATTGATCCCGACGCCGTCATAATAGTAGGAACGCCAAACTGGTCGCAGCTTGGATCGGATGTGGTCAACAACAAGCTTTCATATTCGAACATAATGTATACATTCCACTTTTACGCGGCAACTCATAACACAGGCATGCTTACCAGTTTTGTAGGGCAGCTGCCTATATTTGTGACCGAATGGGCCGCGACAGAGGCAAGCGGACTGGGAGCTACAAACTATACCGTGGCGGATTCGTTTATAAGCATAATGGCCACTAACAAAATAAGCTGGTGCGCGTGGAACTGGTCCGAGTCTACGGATACATCGGGTATGCTGAATGTAGGCGCGTGCGATGCGGCGAATTGGTCGAGTTATAAGCCGACCGGAAGCTATGTCGTGGGAAAGGTGTCGAACCCTGCCGACAGCTTTACCGCGTGCAACATAGCGACGAACACGCCTACTCCAAATATAGTACCCACGGAAGTTATTCTGGCAACAGATCTCCGCCTGGACAGCATGACCGACGGCGATTATGTGAGCAATATCTGCAGTAACTGGTACGCATATGACGACAGCAATGACTGCACTGACAAGAACTGTACTATAAATGCTCACGGGACCTCGCTTATCGTCCCGTGGTCAAAGGACCACTGGCAGGACCTCGGGCGGCCCGTGCAGAATTTTTACATGCAGCAGCCCGGGCACAACGGCGCGGCAGATTACGCGGCGCGGATTACAGGAGTGGTTACAACGACATTTTTATACGGATTTGCCGGTTTGGGGTTCCCGCTGAAAGAACCCGAGGGCCCGGTCGACATACACACGGCCACCGGCTTAAGTTTCTGGTGCAAAAGCAACGAGTCAAGGACTTACAGGCTGAAAATAAATGCCCCGCAGGCATTCGCCGGGCGCCTGGACGAGGACATGTACGGTTATGTGTTCACCGCGACCACATCGTGGCAAAAGGTGTCGATTGACTTTGCCAGCATCCTTTTCTCGCAGGAAGGATGGGGCAATACGCTGGTGACAAGGGCCATGGCGCTGGCCCAGGTGGATACGATACAGTGGCAGACACAGGGGCAGACAGGAGCGCCGTACAATTTTGATCTATGGATAGACGATGTTGTTCTTATGAACGCGCCGGCGGCATTAAAAACCATAGCGACCGCAGGCTGCGGATCGGCAAATACATTCACGGTCACGCCTTCAAGAACACCGACAGCCACATATACCCGCACTGTCACGTGTACAGCAACCAGTACAGCTACACGGACAAATACGCCGGCAAACACTTTCACATTTACAAACACCGCGACCAACACGGCCACCAGGACCTATACTCCGCTGCCTACATTCACAAATACTATCGTTGATACGCCTACCTTTACACGGACAGCCACGCCGCCGACAGCCACGAATACCCCTACAATGACGCGGACATGGGCTGATTCGCCGACATTTACGCATACACGCACGGATACGGCTACACTCACATACACTGTTACTATTGCACAAACAGATACCTATACGCCCGCGTTTACGGCAACAATGACGCCTACAATAACGCGGACATGGACTGAATCGCCGACATTTACGCATACGCCCGCGTTTACGGCAACAATAACGCCTACAATAACGCGGACATGGACTGAATCGCCGACATTTACGCATACACGCGCGTATACGGCAACAATGACTCCTACAATAACGCCAAGCCTGACTCTGACTCTGACTCTTACTCTTACTTTTACCGGCACGCCGACTTTAACGGATACTCCGGTAAATACACCGACAAAAACAGCCACATCAGGAGCTTACCTGACGGTCCAGATAATCGGGACACCGAATGCGGGAGACACCATAACGGTCATAATGATAGTAACAAATATAGGGGACACGGCTGCTGACAATGTATTGCCTTCAGGTCTTGCGATTGCGGGTACAGGAGGCGTTTCTGCTCTGACAAGCCCGTCTTCAATGGTTTCCATACCGGCGGAAGGAACTGTTGCGTTCACCTGGACATATAATGCTGATTCTTCAGGTGTTGTGACGTTCCAGGGAAGCGCAAGCGGTATTGATGCTGTAGGAGCATGGGTGGTAACCAGCGGACTTGTTACAAGCAACGAGGTAGCATTCGGTGTTTCGCTGCCGACAATTACATTCACAGACACACCGTCGGCAACGCATACACCGGCAAATACATTCACAGGTACCCCGACAGCAATGGATACACCGACAGTTTTATACACACCGACAAATGTATTTACTGCTACACCTACACGAACACCAGTACCCGTGGATGCGAAAGATTTAAAAATTACGGATGAATTGGTATACCCGAACCCGTATAATCCGGGACTTGGAATACCTATGGGAATAAGGGCTGATTTCAGCCAGAAACATAGAAATACGATGGTTGAGATATACACATCAGCATTACGGCATATAAAAGAATTTAAATTCCCTGATTCGCCATGGGCAGGCGAAAGAACGCTGAGTATTCCGGATTCTTCGTTTGTCGGACTCGCAAGCGGAAGTTATTATTATATTATAACAACAGAGAATGAAAACGGTGAGAAAGCAAAAAGCGCGATATCAAAACTTATAATACTTAAATAATAAGTTCCCGGATAGAGAAAGGGTCAGGTCATAACCTATGACCTGACCCTTTTTTCACCTTTTTCAAAGCGCAGGACTTAAGCCTGCCTGCATGATAATTTTGGACACGGATGTCCGCTAATCAGACCCTCAAAGCCGCGTTAAAAATGCACTTTAGATACCATGGAGCGCACATCCGCCGCAGACCGACCGACCCAAACAAAACACATGTGGTTAATAGAACACGAAAAAAAGTCCTGACAAAAGCCTAACCTCCGACTAATATAATATATGATATTATATTAGTCGGAGGTCTTGACCTGATACATGATGATTGTTGTATGTAAACAAAGTGGGTTTGTCAGGTAGCAGTTCAAGACGTGGCCCCGGATTGCGGACAACAAAGGGTGAGGAACCGGCGGGTTGGACAAGAATAATTCTAAAAGCTCAATCCGAGTTCTGACCCCAGCCACACCAGCCACATAAAAAATCAAATTGACGAGTGTTTTAAATGGATGTAGTATGTAATTAAATTGAGGGAACCAAATAATCCGTACAAGGCGGGAGAAGAGGGCGCACTATGGTAAAAAAAACTGTTACCGGAAGTCAAATAGCGGTCTTTAAGGGTAAAAAAGTCAGAAAAGTACTTTATAATAATGAATGGTGGTTTGTAATCATCGATATTGTTTCGGTATTGACGGATTCCGTCCAGCCGGATGGGTACATAAAAGATATGCGAAGGCGCGATCCTGAACTTGCAAAAGGGTGGGGGCATATTGCCACCCCCCTTGTGGTGCCTACGGAAGGCGGGCCGCAAAAGCTAAACTGCGCCGACACAGAGGGTATATTCCGTATAATACAGTCAATCCCATCATCCAAAGCAGAACCGTTAAAACGCTGGCTGGCTAAGGTCGGTTACGAGAGGGTTCAGGAAGTGGAAAATCCGGAACTTGCGGCCAAACGCACGAGGATGCTCTATAAACTGAAAGGATACAGCGAAGATTGGATTGAAAAGAGGATGAGGGGCATAGCCATCCGGGAAGAGTTAACCGATGAATGGCAGAAACGGGGAGCGCAGGAGGAAAAGGATTATGAGATTTTAACGGCAGAAATATCAAAAGCGACTTTTGGCGTAACGCCAAGCGAGTATAAAAAGCTTAAAGGAATAAAAAGGGAAAACCTGCGCGATCATATGGATGATTTTGAACTGATTTTTACAATGCTTGGTGACAGGTCAACCACCGAAATACACCGCAATGAAGATTCAAAAGGCGTAAAAAAACTTAAAGCCGACGCCCAAGCTGGCGGAGGGATAGCCGGAAACGCTCGAAAAGAATTGGAAAAAAAGTTGGGAAGATCTGTTGTGTCAGAAAAAAACTATCTGCCTAAGACGAAAAAAAATAAATTGGCGGATTAATGTTTGATGAAGTCTGTAACCGGATACTGTCTTGCACATAAGAAAAAAGATACTGAAAGGTTATACACAAATAAAGAAAAAAGCTGTGAGCAGGATGAAGCAAAAGGACAATATGTATATATGGGATAATATGAAGCAGGAACACAGGGATTTGGTCCTGAAAAAAGTATACTGCGGCGGGTGCTGCCGGGCGGTGGAGATTGCGGATTATAGGTTTGAATCATCAGGCACAAGCCTGGTGCTTAGAGGCAAATGCAAAAAATGCGGTCATGAAGCGGCGCGGGTGCTGGAGGGTTGTTGAAATAAATAGGATATCGCAAATATAGGGTCTGGCCCTAAATTTGCGTTATCAAAGGCGTAGCTAGCACGCCGGCTAGTCCGCCGAAGCGAACTTGCGAAGGCGGGAAGCTTTAGCGAAGGAGTGTCTCGCACGCCGGAGCTTTAGCGAAGGCGTGTTCCACGATGCAGGAACGAAATGCGGCGAGGGATTTCATTTTTTGGGGAATCGGAGTAGAATGGAAAGACGATAAACAATGGGACTCACAACATGAAAAGCGGGGCGGGAACTTCGGGTGATTGACGGCAATTAAAACTCCCCTACAGGGAACTATAATTGCCGCTGAACAGCGGGTTGGATAAGAACACTTCTAAACGCTCAATTCGAGTTCTGACCCCAGCCAACTGGAATTGGGGAATAAAAAGGATGGTGGAGATATGCCGTATGTAAGCAAGGCACAGGAAGCTTATTTTAATGTTCACAGGAAAAAGCTGGAAGCTAAAGGGGTTGATGTGGATGAGTGGAACGCAGCGAGCAAAGGGAAAAAACTTCCGGCAAAGGTAAAAAAAGGCAAGGCAATAAAGACAGGAAAAAAGCCGGGCAAAGGAAAATGACGGAAGAAAAGGGTCAGGTGTAAGAAGAAAAAAGGGGTCGTGTCTTGACCTGATACATGATGATTGTTGTAAATAATCAAAGTAGGTTTGTCAGGTATCAGTTCAAGACGTGACCCCGGATTCACCCTGCAGGGAACTATAATTGCCGCTGAACAGCGGGGGATGATACCATATATTTTGTTCTTTTAAAGGCGGATGAAATATTTGCGGACAACAAAGGGTGAGGAACCGGCGGGCAGCGGGTTGGACAAGAACAATTCTAAACGCTCAACCCGAGGGCTGACCCCAGCCACCCGTTTTGTTTATAATTTCGTTGGATAAAGAGACCGCTGCGACAGAGCTTGCCGATGAACAAAAAAGTCAAAAGAAAGTGGATTTTGGTAGTGTGTTTTAGGCATTTACGGGTCTATAATTGATTAATGCAGCTAAATCAGTAGTGGATAAACGTAACAAAGGCGATTTGTCTATTGAGAAAACAATATTTTTTAATTTTTAGAAAGGGCGAATTGTTATGATTACACATTTGATGATTTATAACAATGAAATTGCATGAATTCAGATTTAACTTGTTTATAAACTTAGATATGGTATAATTATTTTGTAAGGTTTAGTGTACCGGTTCTATACCGAAAATGCTATATAATTGGCGATCTTTGACAGCTTCAATAATTTAGATAAGCTATGGTCGTGGCGCGGCCGACGTGGCAGGGTATTCAAGTCATGAAATATTTTATATTGGGCATTGATATTTTGTTGGTATTTTGATACAATCATTCAAATAAAAAAAGTAGCTAAATCTTCTAAAATATCGATATAAGCGCCCCGGAGGCCAAAAGAAATGAAGTGCAGAAAGTGAAACTGAATTGATTATAAACAATCTCGGGAAGTATCAATTATATTTTAATCGGCGAATCCCTGCGCGGAACAATCCAAAAGCATTTATATGTTTTGTATTCTTACATTATTAAACGTAAATATATCAGTAGAAAAGAATCAAGTCAAACTGTTTTGAAAAGTTTGCTGAAATTGCGAGTTAACTGTTAATTGGGAAAGGGGTAATTTTCTATGCGTAGCAAGGTTGGGGCTATTAAAAGGCCAGAAATTGAAACGAGCGAATTCATTTATATAACATTCGATATAGTCGGTAGCTCAAAATTATTTGATGACAAGGATGCTTATCGGATTGTCGAATTTGTTCACGAGTTTCAGAAATTAGGTAAGATTTGTTTTTGTAAAAATAATGACGGTATACCAAGTGCAATAATTATCTCAAATGCTTTAGATGGAATAACAATGGCAATATGTATGAAGCAACTTTACGCGACTACTGTTTTTCAAAGTCTTTTAAAAAAAATAAAAGATTTCAAAAAGAGAATCAAAATATTGCAAACTGAAAAATTTAGTGATTACAACATGGATCCAATAAAAATGAGAATTTCAATTGACAAATCAAATGGATATTTTTATCAAATTAAACAAAAACAAGCCAAGTATATAAACGCAATATTGAGTTTATTTAAGGATGTTCAAGAATATAATCCTCATACTGGTTCGTTTTATTCTAAAAATCTTTCTTATTTAATGAAAAACGAAAGAAACATTAGTGATGTAGAGTGTATCGCAGTATCGGGATTACTTAAAGGTGAAGTTGGCGAAAAAGTGATAAAAAATGAATTAAATGAGGTTAATATACCTGGTAAAGATTCAAAGTTTTTTAGATATAAATTTAAGGATAACGACGCTGATATTGATTCAATTGAAGTGGTTCTACGTGCTGTCTCAACTGTAATAGCATAAGGTTTAAAAATATCATTAATTAAAGGAGGAAATATGGATAAGGTTATCAGATACGGTCATCCGAAAATAACGGTGGTTGTGGGTGCTGATAGTGATAACGAGTTAGAAAAGCAAATTAATTACATACAATCACTTAACAAACAGTATGAATCTTTCAATTATAAAATAGGCGTGATTGAATTAAGACTTGATATGCTCAAGAATAAAATACATACATGTAGCAAACTCTATGCAGAACGTATAAAACAAAGATTGGGATTGCCGGTTTTAGTTTCGTGTAGGCGAGAAGGGGAAATTGGAGTTTATAAAATTGAAGAAAATGAACGAATAAATATATTAGAAGGAATGATAGACAAGAAATATTCTGATATAATTGATATTGAGTATACTACCGAGCCAAAGGAACGAATCACATCAATAGTAAATAGATGTAAAGAAATAGGAATTGAGAGTGTTATTTCTATACATAGCCATAAAAACATGCTTCCTGTGGATTATATGTATAAAGTTTATAGTGATTCTTTTGCGAATTTCAAAGCTGATGCAGTTAAAATATGTACTACACCTAGAAATAATAGTGATGTTTTTAATTTGTTGAGATTTTGTCAATATAATTCGGGACAGCTTTCACCAACTATAGTAATAGGCATGGGCAAGAAAGGTCAACTTACACGCATTTTGAGCCCATATATTGGGTCGCCTTTGACGTATGCATCTATTTCGGATGATACGGGTATTCCGGGCATCATACGTGCTGATAAAATGCTTAAGATGTTTAATGAAATGAAACCAACTGAGACTATTATTCATAATTTTGTACTTCCTGAAGATCAAATAACTTCTATATTAAACAAAAAAAAATTAAAAAAATATGAAGATCATGTGCTTTCTGCAAGCTAAAACAATTGACAATTTAAGTAATAAGGGTCCTTATTGTAGACAGATGATGGCGTAAAATAGTCTCAGCAACTGATGAGGCTGCTCATCGTTGTCTTCACGGAAAATTTTGCAAGCTCAGCCTCGCATTCGAATAAAGTTTCATAACACATAATGTAAATGTTATTATACTTCACCGTACGCCAAAGTTTTTCGATAAAAATATTATCAAAAAAAATTGTTCACGGCCGTCCATGCTGATTTTTTACGATTTGACGAGGGGACGCAGGAAATAGGGCAACTGTTGTGGGCCTGTGTTCTACTCTACTGATACAGGTTTCTCCGTTGGTAGTGAAATGTGCGGGCCTTTTCAATTGAAAACAGTGGTCTTTTTTAGCGGAATTTGCAAATAAGTGCAACATTAGTATAAGAATAAATATTGAATTACTCTATTGATATAGTATAATTATGTCATAAATAAATGTATCATATTTTTGGAGGTTTATCGTGGATTATGAATCAAATGAAACAAAAAAGGTAAAATTATTATCAAATGATAAGAAAATTGATATTCTAATGAATTATAAAGAAGTTGAAATACACAAAGTATTAAAGACTTTGTTTTCTAAAATGCAACAGGAATATGTTGTTGAAATAACACATGGTTCGAACGAGTTTGGGAAAGACTTAATTTTGATAAAAAGTGACCGGTTATTAAGACATGTAACAGCAGTAATTGTTAAAGTTGGGCATGTTGGTGGTAAAACAGCAGATGACGTAGATGAAATTGAAAACAAAATAAATAAAGCTTGCAAAGAAACTGATAAATTAACAAGAATAGAAGAAGAATTGATCAGTCAAATTAGACAAGCTTCTGATGTCCCTGCAGAAAGTAAGTTTATTTTCAATAAATTACCAATTGACAGAATTTTCGTTGTTATAGTCGGAACGATTAGTGGAAATGCAAGAAAGCGATTAGAGGCTTTTGTTGACAAAGATTGCAAAATTCGCGTTGAAATGAAAGATATTATTTGGTTAATAGATGAACTTACTCAGTATTACCCTGAAATTTTCATTGTGGAGGCGACGGATAATGTAATAAACGATAAAATAATCGAACTAGAAAGCGCGAATTCCTTAGGACATAAAAATATTTATTTATCTAAATACTTTGTTGATCCATTGGTTGCTACAATAGATATTCCGGTAAAATTTGACGAAGAAAAAATATCACTAATATTACGCGAAAAAAAAATTCAATTTATTGATTTGGAGGCTTTAATAAAAGAAAACAAAAGAATAATTATTGTAGGCGATCCTGGTACCGGCAAATCAAGCGCGCTAGCAAAAATTGCAGTTGACAAATTAAAAAAGGTATTAAAAAAAGGAGAACGAGCAGAAGAAAAAATTAAAACGCCGGTATTTATTCAAGCAAAAGATATTCTTAATATAAATAATGGCGAGGAGCTTCTTAGCTATTTTTTCAAAGACATACATGCTAGTGAAAAATTCCTTGTAGACAACTTAATTTTAGATGCATTAGACGAAGTACCCATTGAAGATAGAGCAAATGTTATAGAACGAGCAAAAAAGATGGCTTTAGAACACGCATGTTCATTGATTATATCGAGTAGAAAGATTGACATTGTGAAGGAAACACCCCAGGGTTTTGAAAAATATGAAATACTTCCTTTTGAATTTAAGCAGGCTATGAAATTTTTTGAAAACATTATCTCGGATAAAACAAAATTGACAACATTAAAAGATGGATTGGAAAAAATAAAAAATACAATTCCATTATTGCCTTTATCTTTAGTCCTTTTAATCGAAATAATAGAAGAACGTCAAGAAATTCCAGCATCAATAACTGAATTGTTTCAAAGATATTTTGATGTTGTGTTAGGAAGATTCGACGATAAAAAAGGTATAAAACAACTTTTTGAATATCAAATAAAGAAAAAATTTCTGTCAGAGTTAGCATTTACTGAATTTTTATCAAAAGAAAAACTTGAAATACAAGTTGAAGACTTTAAAGTCTTTTTGAATATTTTTAAACAAAAATTTGAATACGATGATGAAACTATTAAAAGTTTTATTAATGAGATCGAAAGAGCAGGCATAATCGATATTAAATCAAAAGTATTTTTTAAACATAGATCATTTTTGGATTACTTTGCTGGCCTATATATATATGATAAGCAAGATGAAATAATTGATTTGCAAAACAAAATAGTTGACATTTTTTATAATGACATATGGGGAGACTCTTCATTTTTTTATATAGGTCTTAAGAGAGAGGTAAGCAGTTCTTTACTTGAAAAGATATTATTAAAAGATACAACTAACCTTTCTTCAATGTTTCAAAAATTTATGGTCGGAAAAATTATTCAAGCAGGATGGAATACCGATTCGGCAACTAAAATGATAGGGATAGAAAAGGCTTCAGAAACAGCGTCGATATTAAGAGATAAATTTATGGAAGTTATGTCAACTGCAGATAAGAAAACTCCACAAATTTATGCTGATTTTTGGTTATTAGCTATTTCTGAAATTTCTTTCGGAAGTACTTTTCTTTTCAAAGAAGTAAATAAGTTATTATTAAATATTAACAAAGCAGATAATTATGAAAAAATTTATCAATTACTAGTTTTAAGTTGGGCAATGAAGAGATTTTTATTACCCCAGGAGAAAGCTAAAATCAGCGAAGCCATTTTAGAACAAATAAGTAAAGTAATTAATAATAAATTGCAGGAGTCAAGACTATTTTTAATCCTAGAACTATTAGAAAAGGATGATAAAAAAGTTATAAAAAAAATTGAAAAAAAATTGAATAAACTTAAGGCTAAACAAAACTACATTTTCGGAAAATTATTACCACATGCAAAAAAAGGATTCAGAGCAAAAAAGCACCCAAAAAAATAAATTTACCTACCAAAATAGTTGTGTTGAGTAACCGTTAAGCGAACGTTGATTGAATCATGATAACCGGATAGGTATTAAACCAGACAGCGCTCCGGGTTCCCCAACCCATTAACCCCTAAACCCGGTATGTTCTTATTATGCTGTTATACTGAAAAACAGAAGGAGAATTCGATATGAAACCGATTGTAAAAAACATGGAAAACAAGAACATCCGCGTACGCGTTGCCGGCATACTGCTTAACGGCAAGAACGAGCTGCTGCTTGTCAACCACCAGAAGAACGGCAAATCCTACTGGCTGCTTCCCGGCGGGGGGGTGGAGTTTGGTGAGAGCTTTCATGAGGCACTGAAACGGGAATTTATGGAGGAATTATCGATGGAGATCGGGGCTGTGGGGGAACTGTTCCTTGTCCATGACACTGTATATCCGGACAAAAAACGGCACATAGTCAACCTGTACTTCACGGTAAAGGCGGTAAAAAACCATGTTTTAAAGGTGAATCCTGACGGGGTTTTGGCAGGCGCAAAGTTTGTTTCCATTAAAGATTTCAAAAAATTGTTGTTTTATCCTGACATAAAAGGTGATATAATAATCAAGTGGAAAAAGCGCTTTAGACAGCCATTAGGATATATGAAAATAAAATGGAAAGAATGAATTATCGGAGGTGTTTTTTATGGCAGGAGAAGGCTTAAATGTAAGCATAGTTGACAAGGGCCCTATAAAAGTTGTCCAGTGCACGGGATACATAGATACGACCACTTCGGGGCTGCTTGAAAATACTATGGGAGAACTTCTTTCCGGGAAAAACTTCAAGATCATCATGGACCTGGTGGGCGTGGACTATATTTCCAGTGCGGGCTGGGGCATATTCATCAGCGAGATTAAGAACATAAGGAAGAACAAGGGCGATCTGAAGCTTGTCAACATGAAGCCCGAAGTCATGGAAATATTCGAGCTGCTTGATTTTACGAACATCCTTGAATACTATAAAAGCGTTGATGAAGCGGTAAAAAAGTTTAAATAAACATGAAGCGCAGCCCTTATGTAAGGTTTGCTTCGAGAAATAAAGGGGAAGAAAAACCTTTCAGGTTCGACCTAAAAATAGTAATATTTTCAATCGCCCTCGTAATCCTTGCCGCCGATATTTTCGGTCTTTATCCGCACGCCGAATTCAACTACATCACAAACTTTATCCTGTTCACGGTATTCTTTACGGCTGTATATTTTATTGACCTGAAAAAAACCACCCTTGGCGGGCGCGCCGTTAACAGGATGAACTACGGGCTCGGGCTGATGTTTTTGACCTTGGCCTGCGTCTCCGGCGGCATATCGTCACCGTTAAAATGGCTGGTAATGGTACTTATCATAATGATCCTTACAGCCAGGGATTTCAAGGCGGGCATGATCATGGCTGCGGCAATGCTCGCGGTATTTATAAAAGACCGGGATAAATTCACACAGCAGGACGTTTTTATGTTCGCGGTCATCGCCGGTTTTGCCGCAGTCACTTATTTCAGGAACGTCAAAAGCGGGAACATCCCCGGCGCGGAAACGCTTAAACTTGTCGAAACAGACAAGGACAGCAGGCACTTTAAGACGGTGATATATAACCTCCTTGAAAGCCTCCTGCTGCTTTATCATGATATATTGAAACCAGTGTCGCTGCTTTACTTCATCAGGGATGAGCAGCGCGGCGGTATATTTGCGCTGACCATGTCGGTTTCCACGAAAGAATCAGAAGTGATAAAAGACTACAGCTTTGACATCAAGGAGGGGCTCCTCGGCGCGGCGCTGAATAAGAATATGTTCTTCCCGTTCGACGCAAAAGGCGCAAGGATGCCGTATTACAGTGAAAAAGTGGAGGTAAAAACGGCCGCCACAATACCGGTTGTTTTAAACAGGACCATAGGAGCCGTAGTCATTGATTTTGACCGGGAGATCAATGATGAAAAGGAGAATATCAAGGAAAAGCTCAAGGACCTATGCGGCGAGATCGTAAGCATAATGGAGCTTTATGATATAAACTATAAGGTGATAACAAAAGAACAGCGTGTCAGCCGTATGTACGAGATAAACGAGAAATTAAACCTCATGGAAGGCAAAAGCGGCCTTATGAGGGATTTCCTGAATGAGATTAGGTCCTTTGACATATACAGCGGTTATCTCGCGGAATATAACCCCGAGGATAATACCTTTGAGGTGTCGGAGAGTTTTAACTACCCTTCAACTGTCAAAGGAACAAAGTTTAATGCCCGTGAAAACGAGTTCCTGCGCTACCTGATGCATACGGGCAAGAGTATTGTCATAGACAATGCCGCAAAGAAAAACATACCGCTGAATTTTAACAGGCTCAACCTGGATAAAAACCTTATAAGCCTCTTAAAACACGGCGACTCCGTTTACGGGTTCATGAAACTTGACAAGGAAAAAGGCTATGTTTTCCCGGAATTTGAGATCAGGACCCTGGAAATGATGCTCTCGCGCATCACCGTGATGCTTGAGAATGCGGCACTATACGAAAAGATAAAAAAACAGGCATACCACGACGGCCTGACAGGGCTTTTAAACCACCTGACTTTCCAGGAAAAGCTCAGGGAGAGCCTGGAAAAAAAGAATAAAGGCGAGATACGGTGCGTATCGCTGTGCGTTCTGGATATCGATTTTTTCAAGAAATTCAACGACAGTTTCGGGCACGAGGAAGGCGACAGGGTCCTTAAAAAAATGGCCGTGATGCTGGCGGATTTTGAAAAGCGGTACGAACGCACATACTGTGCCCGTTACGGCGGCGAGGAGTTTGTTTTTGTCCTTGAAAACTACGACATATACAGCGCGATAAAAATAGCCGATGATATGCGGAAATATTCCGAGGCAAACCTGAAGGGCGGCAATGAAAAGGAAAAGCGGCCGATATACGTAAGCATAGGCGTCACGTCCTACCCGGAATTCGCCCGCGACCCCAGGGAACTTTTCAAGAACGCGGATGAGGCGCTGTACCTGGCCAAAGAAGAGGGCAGGAACCGGGTCAAGTCGACGCTGGATATGAAAAAAGTGGAAAGAAGGAAACGGTAGTTGGCGGGGGAGGCTGGGTGGGGAAGTTCGGAATTCGGAGTTGTGCAGGGCGTAAGTCAGGCTTTTTGGACATACGGATCGGGTTAATTATTACTTACGAATTTGGGCCTGCAACATACCTTAATTCTTCCTTGTAATATCCCACGCAATATCTTATAATAATCTCACTTGTTTTGTATTGTATGGTGAAATTGGAATGGGTTGTAATTGTTTCATTTTATTACATATTTTCATGCCAAAAGGGCATGCTTAAAACGGAGATTTCATGAGAAAAGGCAGAATAATAATAGAAGTTGACAGGTGCAAGGGATGCCTTTTGTGCATTGCGGCCTGCAAGCCCAAACAGATAAAGATAAGCAAGAAAATGAATAAAACAGGTTATAATATTGTGGAATTCTGCGATGAAGGCAAGTGTAATGCCTGTACGCTTTGCGGCATAATCTGTCCTGACGCGGCCATAGAAGTCATAGAGATAATAGAAACGGAGAAAAAATGACATCTGACAATAAAAAAGCTTTTATAAAAGGAAATCACGCGGTTGTTGAAGCGGCCCTTGACGCGGGATGCAGGTTTTACGCGGGGTACCCCATCACGCCCCAAAACGAGATACCTGAATTCATGTCAAAACGCATGCCTGAGGTTGGCGGCACGTTCATACAGGCTGAAAGCGAACTCATATCGGTTAACATGGTTTTTGGTGCGGTTGCCGCAGGGGCCAGGGCCATGACCACTTCGTCCTCGCCCGGCATATCGCTTATGCAGGAAGGCATATCATACATGGCTGGCTGTGAGTTGCCCGGCGTGCTGGTTAATGTAATGCGCGGCGGGCCGGGACTCGGGAACATACAGCCGTCGCAGAGCGATTATTTCCAGGCTGTAAAACCGGGGCACGGCGATTTCAGGATGATAACGCTCGCGCCAAGCAGCATCCAGGAAATGTATGATCTTACTTTTGACGCTTTTGACCTTGCCGACAAATACAGGAACCCGGTCATGATACTCGCGGACGGGCTTTTGGGCCAGCTCATGGAAAACGTTGAGCTGAAAAGGGACAGGAAACCATTATATTTAAACACGCCAAAGCCGTGGGCATTGACAGGGGCGAAGGGACGCGACGGGCAGAGGATACTTTCCCTCCTGATGCAGCCGGGCGTGCTTGAAAAACATAATTTCAAGCTTAAGGAAAAATACGACCTTATAACAAAAACCGAGAAACGTTTTGAATTGTCGGGCATGGAAAATAACCCGGATTACCTGATAGCGGCGTTCGGGACCGTGGGCAGGATTTCAAAAGGAACGATCAGGCTTTTAAAACAGGACGGAATAAACACGGGGCTTTTCAGGCCCATCACCGTGTGGCCATACCCGTATGAAGCCTTAAAAGAAGCCGCTAAAAATGTGAAAAAGATATTCGTGTTTGAGATGAACCTGGGGCAGATGGTCGAGGACGTCAGGCTTGCCGTCGAAGACTCGTCAAAGATCGAATTTTACGGAAGGCCGGGCGGCGGCGTACCCACTGCCGAGGAACTTTACAACTTCATAAAAGGGAAGGTCGGATAATATGTCAACCGAAAAAACAATATACAAAAAGCCAACGTCGCTGACGGACAGGCCCTTCACGTACTGCTGGGGCTGCGGGCATTCCACAATTCACAAGCTCATTGCCGAGATAGTGGACGAGCTTGGCATACGGGAAACCATAATCGGCGTCGCGCCCGTGGGCTGCGCTGTGTTTGCCTATGATTTCTGGAACTTTGACGTAACCGAAGCCGCGCATGGAAGGGCTCCTGTGGTCGCGACCGCCATCAAAAGGGTGCATCCCGGTAAGACTGTTTTCTGTTACCAGGGGGACGGGGACCTGGCATCCATAGGCATGGCGGAGATAATACATACCGCGAACCGCGGGGAAAACATAACAGTGATATTCATAAACAATACCAATTACGGCATGACAGGCGGGCAACTTGCGCCTACTTCGCTTATCGGCCAGGTGACAACCACTTCGCCCAACGGCAGGGATGTCAAGAACTACGGATATCCGATAAGGGTCTCCGAGCTCCTGGCCCAGTTCGAGGGCGTAAAATACCTGGAACGCGTGAAAGTAACCGATGCTGTGTCCGTGATAAAGGCAAAAAAGGTAATTAAAAAAGCATTCATGAACCAGATAAACGGCGTGGGATTTTCCATGGTTGAAGTACTGGCGTCCTGCCCGGCAAACTGGCGGAAAGACCCGATAGAGTCAAACGAGATGATAGACGGGGAGATAAGCAAGTATTATCAAGTCGGGGTTATAAAGGACGTGAAGTAAGGCGGGGGCGGAAGGCGAGTTCGGAGTTCGGAGTTAGTATAAAATTACTGAAGGAGTTTTCATGAAAGAACAGATAATAATCGCCGGGTCCGGCGGGCAGGGGGTTTTGACCCTCGGTATTTTTATAGCACGCGTGGCCGTATATGAAAACAAGAATGCCGCCTGGCTGCCGTCATACGGCGCGGAAAAACGCGGCGGATTTTCGTTTTGCTCCCTGGTCATATCCGACGAGGAAATATTTTCGCCTGTCGTGGAGACCGCCGACACCCTGATCGCTTTTGACCAGCGCGCCCTTGATTCTTACGTCCAGAGAACATCAAAAAAAACCCTTGTGATTGAAAACAGCTCCCTTATCCTGCATGACAATATAAACGCGGACAAAAAAATATTGATCCCGGCCAGCGATATGGCCAAGAACCTTGATGCCTCCAAGGTGGCGAACATAATCATGGCGGGGGCGTACATTGGCATAAGGAAGTTATTCTCTCAGGAAAGCGCCAGGGTTGTCATACAGGATATGCTCGGCAGCAAAGCCGGAAAACTCATAGAAAAAAACCTGTCGGCTTTTGAGCAGGGTTTTGATTTCGCGGGAAAGTAAGGCTTCATATCCATAATACGCCAAGGAGCAAAGCGCAGACAAAATGAGAATCAGGAAAGCACATATTAAGGACGCGTACAGGATACAGGCCCTGCTGAAAAAATACTCGGCTGAAGGCGAACTCATAATAAGGCCCATGGGCGATATTTTCGCGCAAATAAGGGATTTTTTCATCCTGGACAAAAAAGGCCGGCCCGCGGGCATGATCGCGCTCCATGTTTACTGGGAGGACCTTGGCGAGGTAAGGTCCCTGATAATAGAGAAAAGCCTGCGGAGCAAAGGGATGGGGGAAAAACTCCTCGGACATGCCGTCAAAGAAGCAAAGTTGATCGGAATAAAAAAAATATTTGCCCTGACAAAAATCCCGGATTTTTTCTTAAAGTACGGTTTCAAAAAAATATCACGTTCAAAACTGCCCCATAAGATATGGCGGGACTGCTTTAACTGCCCGAAGTACCCGAAACACTGCGATGAGACGGCGGTTATTTACAGGATAAGGGAAAGTTAAAGGGCTCAAATCCCGTGGTTCAGTTTGGCCCATGGAAAAGGACAAAAATGAAGGACGACTACAAGGCAATCACAGTCAACTTTGAGATCACCATAAAAGAGGACCGCGGAAAATTCATCGGCCAGTGCCGCGACCTTCCCGGGCTTGTGGTCAGCGGGTCCGGTAAAAGCGAAGTTATCAAGAATATCAGGGCCGCCATACCGCTTTATCTGCGTTACGTGCCCAAGGAAAGCTTCATACCTGTTTTTGAAAACGGGTTTTCCCAGATCATATATGATTTCGAGGAATTTAACGGGCAGTTGTACGCCTGCACAAATAAGGACTCGGTGGTCAGGACCACGACCGGCGACTCGGGCGCCTGGGAAACTGTAAGCATAGCCAATATTTTCTCGCCTTATTTTAACCCGCCTGTCGGTCATACCAAAACTTTTGACCAGGAAACCCTCGGCGATTACACGCCCCAGGTTTACTGCATGAAGACGTTTTCCGACATGGGCACACCAAAGCTTTTCTGCGGCACTAACGCAAACGGCGGCATATATGAGACACTGGACGGAAAGAACTGGTCGCTTTCATTCAACAGCGGCGAGGCCAGGATACACTGCCTGGAAGCGTTCCGCGGCCGGCTTTTCGCCGGAACCTCAACGGAAGGGAAAATATACACATATAACGGGACAAACTGGGTTGTGTCGCTTAATACCGCGGAACTTGCCGTATCATGCTTCGGGTTATACCGCGATTATCTTTACGCCGGCACATACCCGAACGGCCTTGTTTACAGGACGGCGGACGGCATAAACTGGCAGAAAATATTCGACACAAACCAGAGTTTTGTAAATGATTTTTTTGTTTTCAAGAACAGGCTTTACGCGTCCACGGCAAAGGCCGGCGGCGGGCTCATATACATGACGGAAGACGGCACAAACTGGATCGAAAATTTTTTCTCGGAAAAAGACGTCAACTTCTACAGGTTCGAGGCTTTCGGGAACGGTATGTATGTGGGCAGCGGGGATAACGGCAGGGTGTACAAGACTTTAGACGGCAAATCCTGGATACTGGCTTTCCAGACGGACGAGGAGGACATCAGGGCGCTTCATTTGTTTAACGGCTACCTTTACTTCGGCTCCTCGGCCAAAGGCAGGATATTCAGGACCACAATATCAAACACACCTCCGCCGGGATTATTTGACGCAATGGTTTCCGAGATAACGTCGCACAGCGCGGTTATTACATGGTCCACCGACAGGGAGGCCCGGACCATAGTGGAGTACGGCAAAGACACAACTTACGGTAATAACATAATAAATGAAACCCTGACCACAAAACATAAGATCACACTTAATAACTTAAAGTCCTTAAATGAGTATCATTTCAGGATACTGACTTATTCGGACGTGGGGAGTTTTTCGGGGATACTGTCCGATTACAGTTTTACCACATCGGCTGCGGTCACTCCGAAGCTGTCGTCAAAGTCGCACCCCGAACAGGAACTCTGGTACAACAGGTCCGACGCGACCATAGAGTGGGGGATGCACCCTGACGTAAAACAGTACTTATATTTCATGGACAGGAACCCGGATACAGTACCGGACACGGCCAAATGCACGGCCACGGTAAAGGAAAACGTCACGGTTAAAAATCTCGATGACGGGATCTGGTATTTCCACGTCTTAATCGAGGATAAGGCGGGCAATATAAGCCCGGAAGTTTCGCATTTTACGGTAAAGATCGACACTGTGGCCCTGTCACCCGAGCCGGTTTCCACGACGCATCCCGAGGGAGAAAAATGGTATTCCAATAACATGCCGGTCTTCCAGTGGCAGCCGCCGCATGATCTGTCGGGGATTGAAGGATACTACTATCTCGTGGATGAAATGCCTAATACCCTGCCTACCGATAAGGCGGGAATTTTCACGGACACCAACATGGTAAAAATAAAATCACTGGAAGACGGGATAAAATATTTTCACATAGTGTCAAAGGATAAGGCCGGAAATACCGGGACAAAGGCGGCCCACCTGAGGGTCAATATAGACACACACTCGCTGCCGCCGGTTGTAGGTTCGCGCACGCATCCGGATGAAAAATCCTGGTATAACACAAAACGCGTCGAGATACACATGGCAAAGCCGCATGACCTGTCCGGTATTGAGGGTTTTTATTACCTTGTTGACCAGCGCCCGGATACCGAACCGTTTGAAAATGACTGCATTTATAAGACTACAAGCGATACGGAACTGCCGGATAAACAGGACGGCACCTGGTACATACACGTGAAATCGAAGGATATGGCCGGCAATATCTCAAAAGAAACGACGCATTTCAGGTTTAATGTGGACACGCAGGCCCTGCCGCCGCATATATCGTCGGTGACCCACCCCGACCCGCACAAGTGGTATAACATCAGGAAAGCGCAGTTCAGGATATCAAAGCCCGAAGACATGTCGGGCATAGAAGGTTTTTATTATTGCATAGATAACGCGGAAAAAACAGTGCCGCAGCTGAACGCCACCTGGACCGACAAAGATACGATATTTTCCGTGGATTTAAAGGACGGCGAGTGGTATCTGCACGTGGTTTCAAAGGATAAGGCGGGGAACACCGGATTTATGGCGTCGCATTACCGTTTTAATATAGACACTGTGGCAAAGCCGCCGAAAATATTCTCCAGGACGCATCCTGACCAGGAAATATGGTACAACAATTCCATCCCGGAACTTCACTGGGACACGTCCGAGGATATGTCGGGCATAGAAGGATATTATTATGTTCTCGATGAAAAACATAATACCGTCCCGTCAAAGGACCTGGGTGAGTGGATGCCGTCAAACCAGATAACCCTCCCGCAGTTAAAGGACGGCATATGGTATTTCCACGTGATATCAAAGGATAATGCCGGCAATTACGGCTGGGAAGCGTCACATTACAGGATGAAAATAGACACCATAGTGGAGCAGCCGAAAGTGTCATCCCCGACGCATGTGTCCGAGGATACATGGTATAATTTGCCGGTCGTCAAGCTTGCCTGGACAGTGCCGCCGGATTTGTCAAAGATAAAGCAGTTTTACTGCCTGTTCGCGAAGGAAAAGCACCTGAAGATATCTCCCGAAATAGCGGCGGCCACCGACAAGCGCGAAGCAGAGTATACGGTGGACAGGGAAGGCGTGTATTATTTCCACATAACAGCCGAAGATAACGCGGGGAATATAGGCGAGGATCCGTTCATATTCCGGGTAAATATTGATTTAAAAGCGGATCCGCCCGACGTGTCTTCATCGACCCATCCGAATCCGGAAAGGTATTACTCCACCGTAAACCCGGTATTTGTAGTGGAGCGCGTGGAGGATCTATCCGGGGCCGAAGGTTTTTACTACATGGTGGACCGCACCCCCGATACCATGCCGGACAGGAAAACAGCGAAGTTTACAAAAGAGACAACCATTAAAATAATAGAGAACCTGGATGACGGTGAATGGTACTTCCATATAACCTTAAAAGACAAAGCCGGCAACACAGGCACCAAGGCGAGCCACTATAAATTCAAGATCGAGACAAACCCGCCTGAGGTGTCAATAAAGGACCTAAAACAGCACCAGAATTCCGAAACTTTTGACGTGGAATGGACGGGCGAAGACAAGGAATCCGGGGTTTACAGTTTTGACGTCGAGTATAAGGAAGGCGAGAAAGGCAAATGGAAGATATGGCTGAAGGAAACAAAGAGCAGGGCCACATCCTTTAAGGGCGAGGACGGCATCACGTATTACTTCAGGGCAAAGGCGCGGGATAATGCCGGCAACTGGTCCGAGTATTTTGAGCAGGATTCCATACATACCACCATTGACGTATCGCCTCCCTCCCAGATAACGCAGCTGGTCGCAAAACCCGTCAGGGAGGGGAAAATAAACATAGAGTGGTCAAAGGCCGTGGATTCCATAGCGGGCCTTGATTATTACAGGATATACCGCTCATCTGTTTCAGGGCAGCTGGGAATGCAGATCAATTACGACGCCGCTACTTTTGAAACAAAGTTCACGGACGATTCAAAGGATCTCGAAGATGGCATAATTTACTACTATACAGTACGCGCCGTGGATAAAGTGGGCAATGAAAGGGAAAGCGGCAACAAGCAGGTTTTGGCCATATGCGACAGGTTTTCCATGCCGCCGGTCGTGCGTTCGATGACGCATCCCATGCAGCAGGACTGGTATAATAATAAAAACATCAAGCTTACCTGGGATACGCCCCAGGATGCCACGAAGATCACCGGATATTATTTTATATTTGATCAGATGGCCACGACGGTCCCCGGCGTTAAAGACGGGACATGGTACACGGACAATGAAATTGATTTTAATAACGCGGCTGACGGCACCTGGTATTTCCACATAATATCAAAGGACGAGGCGGGCAATGTGTCGGAGGAAGCGACGCATTACGCCATAAACATAGATTCCACAAAGCCGAAACCGCCCGTGACAACATCGATCACGCACGGGGATTTTAACCAGTGGTACAACAATAACTCGCCGTCTTTTTCGTGGACAACGCCGTCAGATCCGGCCGGCGTTGAAGGTTACTACTATATATTCAACCAGATCAAGAACACGGTCCCTGACATAACAACCGCCAGCTGGACACGCGGCACCATGGCTTCCTTTGTCGATGTGCCTGACGGTATCTGGTACCTGCATGTAATTGCCAAAGACAGCGCGGGCAACATATCGGACGACGCGTCGCACATGCAGATCAATGTCGCCATGACGCCGCCCCCGCCGCTTGTTTTCTCGCAGTCGCACCAGGACCAGGAAAAGTGGTACAGGGAGACAAATGTCAAGCTGCAGTGGAAACCGATGGATTATGTAAATGAGATAATAGGCTATTACTACCTGGTGGACGCATTGGAGAAAACCATACCGAGCCCGAAGAATTCCAAGACCATGGACACTAACATGGTGCTGTCAAGCATAACCGACGGGATCTGGTATTTTCATATAGTATCCGTGGATAAGGAAGGCGTGATAGGAAAGAACGCCTCCCACTTTAAGATAAAGATCAAGACCAAAGTTACGGTTAAAGGCATAGTAACCCAGTCAAACGGCATCATGCCGTTATCCGGGGCGACCGTGGAACTCATGAAAGAGGACGGGACCACGCTTGGCATAGGCATATCAGACAAGGACGGCAACTATATCGTGAACAACCTGCCCGTGGGCAAGGTGAAGATAAAAGTCCTGACTAAAAATCTGCCTCCCCAGATGGTCTATGACCTGGAGCTGAAAGCCGATGAGCCCGAGAGGTTCCTGAATATTTCAAGCGAGATATTCGCCATCTATGAGGAAGCTTCCAACAAGATCATATTTAACTATTACATACCCGAAGACGGCATCGTAACCATAAAAGTATATAATGAAGCAGGCAAGACGCTGGCAAACCTGGAAGAGGATAAAAAAGGGAAAATATATAACAGCACGGTGTGGAACGTGTCCGGTATTGATGACGGAATGATACTCTACCAGGTAACGGCAAAAGGCGGGGAAACCGGCAAGCTGACGAGATACGGGATAAGGAAGATAAGGAAAGAGAAAAATCAAGGTTGAGTAATAGCGGGACATAAACCTTATCAACGTTTTTACCACACTAAATTATGGAGGGTTTTTATGGACAGGACCTGTAACGCCTGCGGTGCAATGAACCGCGAAGATGCGAAGTTTTGCAAAAATTGCGGGTCTCCGCTTCCTGCAATCAGCAGGAAACTTACGCAAAAAGAGATCAAACACGTAAAACAAGTACAAAAATTCTGGATTATGCTGATTTCTTCCCTCGGGGTGCTGCTCATAGCCTCTTTTTTTATGCTGTCGGGAGTGAAAAACGCCAAAGCATTATCTGTGGCTAAGGAATACACGGAAAAGTATTTAACGGCCGACGACAGGGCTTTCGGGACCATTAAACCCGGCAACTTCCTGCTTGAAGGCATGTCGTGGAAAATTTCGGAAGCAGATATAAAAAGGAATTTCTCTTACGCGACAGATTCAAATGACCCTGATTTTAAGCGGTCCATGATGATCTCACAGGCGCAGTTTCTAACGCCCATACCCCACGCTAATTTCATGTCGCTGGGTATTTATAACGGCATGCTTTACGCCGTAAAATTTGAGTTCGGCGAAAACGAGAAATTTGAGAGCCAGCAGTTCAAGGTCCCGAATAAGGACGAGATAATGTACGGACGGTTTATAGGGTTATACACTATGTTTAAGAAGCTTTTTGGAGATCCGTCCTATGAAAAAAACGATATCAAGGCCATGCCTTTGGCCGAAAAGATAAGCAGGATCAAAAACGGCGTTTTATCCGACGGGAAACCCAGCAATTCCTATATGGCATGGTCCTTAGGCGGGACAAAGGCGGAACTCGCATTTTTCGGGTATGACGGGCAGATCCATTTGACCGTAAGGTTCTTAAATGAACCGCTTTGGAACGCCGCGAACAGCGCTCCTGCGGGCAATTACAGGGGATTTTAATTTGTCCGGCGCCGAAAATTCCCGGGGCAGATAATGCCGCAGGGGGCAGGGGAAAGATTTATGCGGCCCGCTTTATTTTTCATGCTTTTAAGCGTTCCTCTCGCAATATGGCAGGACTCCTATAACTTCACTTACATCAAGGAAATCATGCTTTCAACCGGGTTTCTACTGCTGTTTATTGCCTTTATCAGGTCAAAGGAAATACAGATAAGCACGGAGTCCATGCATATTTTTATCATCCCTGCCTGGATGATGTTGAGTTTTTCATTCAGTTCTTACCGGGGCGCGGCAATTCCGGTAATGTGCGCGGCATTCATGCTTTCCCTGATCTTCATAATAATGGCAAATCAAAATGCGGTTTCCAAAGAACGTTTAAGTCTGCTGATTCTTTTGTCTGCGCTGCCTGTTGCGGCAATTGGATTGGGCCAGGTCTTCCTGCCCGGGATGTTTTCAGGCCTGCTTGCTTTTAACCGGAGAATACCGTCTACTTTAGGCAACCCGAACTTTTTTGCGGCTTATCTTATAGTCCTTATTCCTTTCATATTGACGGCGCCGGGCAAATTCACGCGCGTCAAGCCGGCATACGCGGTGGTCGCGGTTGTACTTGTCCTGTTTCTTTTGTATAAGACAGGGTCAAAAGGCGCCTTTGCCGCGCTTGCATGCGAAATGGCGGTTTTTGCCGTGATAACCCGTTCAAAACACGCGGATATGCGGGATATTATAAGAAATAACGCGTTCCCGGTAATTATAGCTGCGGCAGCCGTAATTGCCGGGGTAATAATGCTTCTGCATAATATTGACCCGCTGAAATTCAGGGTTAATGTATGGGCCGGGACGATCAAGCTTATCGCGGCAAATCCGGTTTTGGGCTCTGGCCCCGGATCGTTTTCCTTTATTTTCCCGGCTTTCAGGCCGGGGGAAATAATGAAGCAATCTTACATGCACAGTTATGAAGTGTCATATCCGGAAAATTTCTTGCTGCAGGCGGCGGCAGAATACGGCATCTCCGGCCTTGCCGCGATCGTGTTTGTTTTATTTACAATATTAAGGGGGGTTGAACCGGAAAAAAAAGATTTTTACGCGGCTTTTTGCGGACTGCTTGCGGTAAACCTGGTTGGAGTGGATATTAATTTCGGAACATCAGCCATGCTGTCCGCGGTCCTGGCGGGCACGCTGTTAAATGGAAGAAAAGGCGGATCCATTGTTATGAGTCCGTTATGGAAAAAAGCCATGATCATAACAGTGCCGGTTATATCGGTTCTTATAATGGTGCTCCAGTTTAAGGTCCAGTTGTCGGATATATATTTGAAACGCGCCATTGCCATGTCTGAAGCAAAACAATGGCAGGCTTCAATAGAAAATTATAAAAAAGCCCTGATTTACAATGCCGGCAATGTGCCGGCCGGCTACTTTTTGGCCAGCGCCTATTATGATTCGGACCCTGAAACAAACGCGCCTGCGGCCATTGCAAAGCTTGAAGAGGTGGAAAGACTTGCCCCGGATTATGTGCTTTTGCATTATAAAAAAGCCGTCATATTAAATTCCATGGGCAGACAGACGGAGGCAATTGCAGAATACGGAAAAATGCTGAAAATAGACCCGTACTTAAAGCCGGCCCTTGCTGAGCTGGCATATATTTATTATAAAAACGGTGATCTGGCTTTAGCCGGGGAATACATGGAAAGGGCCGCTGAAAAATCCAACGACCCGGCGCTTTATAATAACCTGGGCAATATTTATTTCATGCAAAAACGTGTGGATGAGGCTGTCGCCGCCTATAAAAAAGCTATTGAAATAAAACCGGATAAAGATTATTATTATAACCTGGGTTGCGTGTATTTTACCCTGAATGATATTATAAACGCGAAAACAAACATATATAAAGCAGCGGAGATTGATTCAAAAAACCGCGTAAAAGAAGCAAAAATAGAGAACATGGTAAGGCTGATTAAACAGTATGAAAGGGTTACAAGGCGGTAGTTGTTGCATTGAGTATTGAGGGATTGTTGCTGAAAAGGAGCCTTATGAAGCGCATAGCGGTTTTTGTGTCGGGCGGGGGAACCAACCTGCAGTCTTTAATCGACGCTTTTGAGTCAAAAGACATTAAAGACGGGAAAATAGAGGTTGTATTTTCCAATAATAAAGGCGCTTACGGGCTGGAACGGGCGCTTAAAGCCGGTATTGCCACGCTCCATATGAACCCGAAGGATTTTGCGACTGCTGAAGATTTTGACCTGGCTTTGGCGCATAATATGAACGAACTCAATATAGACCTGGTCTGCCTGGCCGGATATATGAAGATATTGACAAAAAATTTTTTGGATACTTTTGACGGGCATATTATGAACGTACACCCCGCGCTGCTTCCCGCCTTTGGCGGGCCGGGAATGTACGGGCTGCATGTGCATGAAGCCGTGCTGGAACATGGAGTCAGGGTGTCGGGATGCACCGTGCATTTCGTGGACAGCGGGACAGATACCGGACCGATAATAGTGCAAAAGGCTGTTCTTGTGGAACAGGATGATACGCCGGAAATACTCCAAAAAAGGATACTGCCTTTCGAGCATGAGGCGTATAAGGAAGCTCTAAAATTATATTGCGGGGATAAACTGGAAATAAAGGGAAGACGGGTTATAATTAAGCGCTGAGGAGGCGTTATGTTTTGTCCTAATTGCCTGTACGAATACAAAGAAGGCGTTACCAATTGCGAGGATTGCGGCGCGGAACTTGTGCCGGAACTTCCTCCCGATGACGAAGAGGAAGGGGACCTGCCTGACATAGAGGTGGTTGAACTTGCGGAAGTTGAAAGCGATGTGGAAGCCGAAGCGCTCCGCTCCATGCTGACGGACAGCGGTATCCACAGTTTTATGCGCAGTAATATACTGCCGCATTCAAATATTAATTTAAGTTTTTTCAGGAAGAAATCATACGGGACGATCATGGTAAATAAGGAGGACCTTGAAAAAGCCATGGAAGTCCTGGAAGATTTCTGGAACTCGTAGGAAAGCCTTACCGGCGGCTTAAAACGCGCCCTCAAATAACATAAACGGAGGATCTTATGCTTAAGGTAAAACGCGCTTTGATAAGCGTCTCGGACAAGGACGGCATTATAGATTTTGCGAAGGAACTGAAAGCCCTGGGTGTTGAGATCATATCTACGGGCGGGACAAAAAAGGCTTTTAAGGACGCGGGTATTGACGCGCTGGACATTTCCGACGTAACCGGTTTCCCTGAAATGCTTGACGGCAGGGTAAAGACCCTGCATCCCAAGGTGCACGGCGGGCTGCTGGCGCTGCGTGATAATAAGGAACACATGGAAACCATAAAAAAACACGGGATCCAGGAGATAGATATGGTCGTGGTCAACCTGTATCCTTTCAAGTCGGTCATTAAAAAACCGGGCATATCGATCGAGGAGGCAATAGAGAATATAGACATTGGCGGGCCTTCCATGATAAGGTCGGCCGCGAAAAACGCCCAGTCTGTTGCTGTATTGACGGACAAGGCTGATTATCCGGCAGTTCTCGCGGAGATGAAATCAGGCGGCGTAAAAATTGAAACACTGAATTACCTCCGGGTTAAGGCATACAAGACGACCGCCGATTACGACACTTATATTTCAAATTATCTTGAGGGGCGACTTCTGGGAAGCGACGGCCTGTCGGAGCGGATCCTTATCTCGGCCGATAAAAAGCAGGGGATGCGTTACGGCGAGAACCCGCACCAGAAAGCTGCTTTTTATGTATTCCCTGATTTTCCGGAGACGGGCCCCGGCAACTGCGAGCAACTGCACGGCAAGGAACTTTCATTCAACAACATCTACGATATGGACGCGGCCCTGAATATTGTAAAGGCATTTGTTGACCCGGCAGCCGTAATTATCAAGCACGCGAACCCGTGCGGGGTCGCTGTCAGCGCCGATATCACGGACGCTTATGTAAAGGCTTATGAAGCCGATCCGTTGTCCGCCTACGGCGGGATATGCGCCTTAAATAGGCAGTGCACAAAAGGCATAGCCGATAAGGTTGAAAAAATGTTCATGGAAGTGATAATAGCGCCCGGCTATGATGACGGGGCTCTCGAGATATTAAAGGGCAAGAAAAATATCAGGATCATGAAGTGCGGGGAACTTAAGAGATCCACCGGCAGGGGAATTCAGTATATGGACATAAGGAAAGTAACGGGAGGCCTGCTCGTGCAGGAAGCCGACCTTAAAACCGTTGATAAATCAGACCTAAGGCAGGTCACTAAAAGGGAACCATCCGTGCAGGAAAGTAAGGATCTGGATTTTGCGTGGAATGTATGCAAATATGTGAAATCCAACGCGATAGTGATAGCAAAAGACGGTGTTGCCATAGGCATAGGGCCGGGCCAGACAAACAGGGTCGGCGCAATGGGTATTGCCATAAAGAACGCGGGAGAAAAGGCAAAAGGCGCGGTATTGGCCTCGGACGCATTTTTCCCATTCAGGGATAATGTGGACGCCGCCGCCGCCGCAGGCATAAAGGCGATAATACAGCCGGGCGGCTCGGTAAGGGACACGGAATCGATCCTGGCATGCGACGAAAATGGAATAGCGATGGTGTTTACCGGGGTGAGGCATTTCAGGCATTGATTAGATTGCGGATTTCGGAATGGGCAGTGCCGAGTGCCGTATGGAAAGCGTTGTATGAATACAATGATACTATCGGAAAAGCCCGCAAGGGGCGGGCAGCATGATATGCTGCCCCTACAAATGCAGGCAGATATTTGTAGGGGCCGAATATTATTCGGCCCACAACGATGGTTTTTAGGGATTTTCCGACAGCATCACAATGGAGGAACAAAATGAAGAGCGTTGAAGAACAGCTGAAAATAATAAAACGCGGCGTTGTTGATATTGTCACCGAAGACGACCTCGTAAAGAAACTTAAAAAGGACAAGCCGCTTACCATAAAGCTCGGCATAGACCCTACGGCTTCGGATATACACCTCGGTCATACTGTGACCCTTAATAAACTGCGTCAATTCCAGGATCTGGGCCATAAAGTGATCCTTATTATCGGGGACTATACCGCCATGGTCGGCGACCCGAGCGGAAAGAGTTCGGGCAGGCCGCCTTTGACCCGCGAACAGATACTTCAGAACGTTGCCACTTATAAGGAACAGGTTTACAGAATATTAAAGGCAGACGCGCTTGAGATCGTGTTTAACGGAACATGGTTTGAAAAAATAACATTTGCCGAGACATTAAGCCTTGTTTCAAAGTTTACGCTCGCGCAGATGCTCGAGCATGATACCTTTGACAGGCGTTTTAAGGAAAACAAACCTTTGACACTGCTGGAAATGTTTTACCCTGTCATGCAGGGATATGATTCGGTAATGATAAAGGCGGACATAGAGATAGGCGGCACTGACCAGCGTTTCAATGTTATCGCGGGAAGATTTTTGCAGAGGGAATCGGGCCAGGAACCGCAGGTGGGCATGTTTACGTCCATTCTTTTGGGGCTTGACGGGAAAAACAAAATGAGTAAGTCGCTTAATAACTACATAGGATTAAACGACAAGCCCGAGGACATGTACGGCAAGGTCATGTCCATACCTGACGACCTTATCAGGAATTATTTTGAACTGTTAACCGACACGCCGGTTGAAGAGATGGATTCCATGGAAAAATCAATGAAGGAAGGGTTAAACCCGAGGGATATAAAAAAGAAACTGGCTTATGATATCGTGCGCAAATACATAAATGTAGAGGGCGCCAAATACGGCATGGAATACTTTGAAAAGTCTTTTGGCGCCGATAAGGCCATCCCGTACGATGCCCATATATATTCATGGAAATTCCCTTCCGCTGAAGCTTCCATCGCGGATATTTTAAAGGAAGTAAAAGCAGCGGCGTCAAATTCCGACGCGAGGCGCATGGTGGAGCAGGGTGGTTTTTACATAAATGAAAAAAAAGTGGATGACTTTAAAAGGACGATAAATAAAAGTGAAATGCCGTTTACCTTTAAAGCTGGAAAGAAAAATTTCGGGAAGTTTGTATGAAACCAAAATACAAATTCTGCCCGCACTGCGGCAGGCCGCTGACAAATGATGATGCCCACGGATTGAAATTACAATATTGCAGCCCGTGCAAAATGCATTTTTTTAACAACCCGGCCCCGGGCGTGGCCGTACTGGCTGTGAAAGACGGCCGTATCCTGCTCGTAAAAAGAAAATTAGACCCCATGAAAGGGACCTGGGCCCTGCCCGGCGGGTTCATGGATCAGGGAGAAACAATAGTGCGGGCCGGACTGCGGGAATTAAGGGAAGAAACCGGATTAAAGGCAAAAAAAGGAGTTTTTTTTGATATCACGACGCTTGAAAGCACGGCTTTCGGGACCGTGCTGGTTATTGCAATAAAAGCGGCCGGGATCACGGGAAAGCTAAAAGCGGGCGATGACGCGCTTGACGCCGGATACTTTGACATAAAAAAACTGCCGTTTATAGGATTTATAGGCCATAAAAAATTCATCAAAAAACTGGTAAAACAGGGGCTTAAATGAGGGTAATCGCGGATTTTCATGTGCATTCAAAATACTCGCGCGCCACATCAAAGAATATGAACGTGGGTGAAATAGCCAGGTGGGCGGATAAGAAAGGGATAAACATCATTTCCTGCGGTGATTTCCAGCATCCCGCGTATCTCGGAGAACTCAAGAACCAGCTGCGCGAATCAGAGCCCGGGTTGTACAGGTTAAAAGACAGGAAAACCGATTCACGCATTATCCTGTCCACTGAAATATCAAATATATACAAGCAGGACGGCAAGGTCAGGAAGATACATACGCTCATAGTAATGCCGTCTTTGAAGGATGCGGAGCGTTTTTCCAAACTTTTATCCGAAAAAGGCAACACAGCGTCGGACGGAAGGCCCATATTCGGCTTTTCCGTGCGCGACCTGGTGAAATACACCATGGATATCACGCCGGATGCAATGGTCATACCCGCGCATGCCTGGACCCCGTGGTTCTCCATATTCGGTTCCAAATCCGGTTTTGATTCCATAGAGGAGTGCTTCGGGCCCGAAGCAAAGTATATCCATGCCATTGAAACCGGATTGTCGTCGGACCCTTCCGCAAACTGGAGGATATCGGCGCTTGATAACATCACATTGATATCAAATTCCGACGCGCATTCACCTTCAAAAATAGGAAGGGAAGCCAATGTGTTTGACTGCAAAATGGATTATTACGAGATAAAGGAAATTATAGAGAAAAAAGACAGGAAGAGGTTCAAATATACGATTGAGTTTTTCCCCGAGGAGGGCAAGTATTATTATGACGGCCATGTTAACTGCGGCATATCATACCACCCCAGGGAATCGCTGGAAAAAAAGAACCGCTGCCCCGTGTGTTTTAAGCCTTTGACGCTCGGCGTGCTGCACCGCATAGAGCAGCTTGCAGACAGGCCGTGGAACTATGTGCCGGAAAACGCCATACCGCAGAAACACCTGATCCAGCTTCAGGAAATAATATCCGACTGCAAGGAAACGGCTCCTTCCAGCAAAAAAGTGCAGGCCGAGTATGAACGCATGCTTGTAAAGGGCGGCAGGGAGTTTGAGATACTGATGGACCGCAGCAAAGAGGAACTGCTGGCTATAACGGACGAAAAGATAACCGAAGCGATCCTGCGGGTGAGGCAGGAAAAGGTGAATATCATACCGGGGTTTGACGGTGAATTCGGGAAAATAAGCATTTTCAGGGACGTAGAAGGGTTTAAGAACAAAACCGGGAACATCCAGATGAAAATATTCGGTGAATGATGAAGAAAACATTGAGTCAGCTTATTGTGCTATTTTTTGTCTTGTTTACGGGTTATAACATATATTTGAACAGGGAAGCAAGGATCATGCTGAAAACGATAGCCCCGGGGATCGATTATCTTTTCGCTTTCTCGGTCATACCCGACAGGATAACTTTCATTAATTTTGAATACCTGAATATAAGCGCCGCAGCCATGACCATAGATTTTAACCTCGGGAATATCCTGAAAAAGGATTATGAGAAAAGCGTTGACGGTATAATCGCTTTTGGACTGAAAATGAGATTCGTTAAAAAAGACGGGGCGCAGGAAGGGCCGAGGGCGTCCACACGGGCGTTTATCATCCCTTTTTGCAAATATTTCTATATTTTCAAAGGGTCGATTGAATTCGAGGATATAAGGCAAAAATACAAGTTCTTTATCTCAGACCTCACCGGTTTCAGCTCTTACAAAGGTACGACCCGAAGCGACGAATTCCTCACGCTGGATGTTCAGGGAAATATCCTGGGAAACCCGGGGCAGAAAGCGTACATGAAGTTCTTCTTTTATCCGTATTATAAAAACAGGTTTTTCCTGAATGTTTTCGCCACGGGGATTGACGCGAAAATTTTTGAACCCATGTTCAGGAAGAACCGCCTGAACTTTTACGGGGGCAAGGTCAATTTTCTTGTACAGCTGAAAGGCGAAATGCGGAGGATATATCTTAATAATATCATGCAGTTTAACCAGGTTAAGATCAGGGAGAACACAGGGCTTGACCTAAAGGGTTTATTCGGGGTTTCCGTGGAACAACTGGTGGACTTCCTTAAGGATTCCAAAGGCGATTTTTATATAAATTTTAATCTGTCTTTTGATGATTCCGAGTTCAACGATATTTTCACAAAATACGGGGATGCTTTCAGGGAATCCATAGGCGGCAGGCTCAAACTCGGTATTGCCACCGCGCCTTTAAGGCAGATAAAGGACCTTATATGGAACTTAACCGGGGAGAATGTCGTAAGGATATATAAACTTTTTGGAGGCAAATAGAGGACGTTTTTTGGTATAATGAAGTTGTTTAGATACCGCCGGAAAAGACCGCACAAGGGGCGGGCAGCATGATATGCTGCCCCTACAAATGCAGGCAGATACTTGTAGGGGCCGAATATTATTCGGCCCACAACGATGGTTTTTAGGGTGTTTCCGACTTGCGTAAAGGACGATGCAACAAAAGATAATAAAATATGCAGGCATATTTAATCATACTACCGGAGGTTTTAGGATGCATTACCGCGAACAGTACGTGCTTGAGAATATTGCAAATGATTCATGGAGGATGTTCCGCATAATGTCCGAGTTTGTGGACGGGTTTGAGGCTTTAGGCGAGATAACGAACGCTGTTTCCATATTCGGTTCGGCTCGGGAACACAGCAGCCAAAAAAACTATAAGGCTGCGGAGAAAACAGCATGGCTTCTTGCAAGGAAAGGTTACGCCATAATAACCGGCGGCGGGGGGGGTATAATGGAAGCGGCAAACAAAGGGGCCCATGAAGCCGGAGGCACGTCGGTCGGCTTGAACATAGAACTGCCGCACGAGCAAAGTCCGAATAAATTCGCCACCATACAGATGGGTTTCAGGTATTTCTTCGCCAGAAAAGTAATGTTCGTAAAATATGCCTCGGCTTTTGTGGTCTTTCCCGGAGGTTACGGGACCCTGGATGAACTGTTTGAGGCGGCCACCCTCATACAGACAAAGAAAATCAAGCCGTTTCCCATCATACTTTATGATAAAGATTACTGGACGGACATCCTGGAATGGATAAAGAGGAAATTATTAAAAGGCGATTATGTTTCGCCCGAAGACCTGGACATATTCAAGCTGGTGTCCACCCCCGAAGAAGCGGTAAAGCTGATAATCGCCACCGGCAAAAAAGGGTTGAAAAAAAGATAATGATAAAGGCTGTTTTTTTTGACGCGGGCGAGACTTTGATACACAGGAACCCGTCGCTTGTGGTCATCGCAAAAAGGATCCTTGAAGAAGCCGGCGTAAAGGTACAAACGGGTATCTTAAGTTCCGTCATTAAAGCAACCGCAAAAGACATGGGGAAGATTACGGAAAAAGGCGCCATGTCTGATTCGGACAAGTGGGATTTCTTTTTGAGGGCCGTTTTTTTGAAACTTAAAGTCAGGGACGAAGGCGCGCTTGAAAAGATAAAAATGAGGCTTAAGAACGGGACAAGCTTCAGGGCGTACGCGGAAGTACCCGGCGTATTAAAGGAACTGCGTTCAAAAAAGGTCATTCTCGGGGTTATTTCAAACGCGTCTTCATATCTGAAAAAAATACTTGACCGCGCGGGCTTAAGCAATATGTTCGACCATGTTGTGGTCTCTGAAATCGAAGGGGTGGAAAAGCCCCATAAAAAAATATTTGACATAGCCCTGAAAAAAGCGGGCGTCAAAAGGGATGAATTCATCTTCATCGGCGACAATTTTATAGCCGATGTGGCGGGCGCTTCCCGCGCCGGGATCAAAGCGGTCTGGCTGGCCAGGGACACTTCAAACGCGCAGTTTTCATATGCCCATGCCGCGGATAAAAAAACACACAGGGTAAAAAACTTAAGGGATTTTTTACAATACATGAAAAAGGAGAAAATGCTGTGATTTCCGTTGTTTGTGCGGTCAGGAGCCTGACACAGGCGGATGCGGTAATAAAAAACATGGGTGAAAATACGCCTTTACAGGTGATGTTTGTCGAGGGTAAAAACCCGTCTTACCAGCGCAATGCCGGAGTAAAAGAGGCAGCCGGCGATATTATATACTTTATCGATGATGATTCGATCCTGCCTCCCGGCATAATGCAAAAAGCGGAAATTTATTTTGCTGCAAACCCGCAGGCAGCGGTTTTAGGCGGCCCTGAACTGTGCCCGGAGACCGACACTGTCCTGCAGAAGTCGTTCGGGGCGGTTTTTGCAGGCTTTTTTGCATCGGGTAAAAGCTCCAGGAGGTACAGGCAGGCCGGTGTTATAAGGGAAAGCGATGAAAAAGAAATTATCCTGTGTAATATGTTCGTCAGAAAAACGGTTTTTGAAGAATTAAAAGGTTTTGATGAGCGGCTTTATCCCAATGAAGAAAATGAATTCTTAAACCGTGTAAAAGAGCGGGGTTATAAGATTATACATGACCCAAACCTTTTTATTTACCGCAGCAAAAGAAAAGATTACCCGGGGTTCATCAGGCAGTGTTTTAATTACGGCCGGGGCAGGACGGAACAGTCTTTCGTGAATTTCAGCCTGACCGGCCTTGTAAACTTTGTACCTGCTTTTTTTGTCATATACCTGGTATCGGGGCCGGTAATTGGCGGTATGGACCTGCTGCCGCTGGCGGCTTACGCCGCAATTAACGCGGTATCCTCGGTTAAAACAGGCATTGACTCAAAAAACAGCACAATAGGAGTCCTGTCTTTTTGTAATTTTTTCATCCTCCATGTTACCTACGGCGCCGGAACATTATACGGTTTTTTAACGTCGTTTACATTAAAAGACCGGCAGGCAGACACGCGCATACTGATAAAGAAAAAGGACATGTAATGTGAATATTCTTGTTATGTCAAGCCAGGCAAGCAATACAGGGTCCACCCTGCGCGCGGAGTATATCCATAAATATCTGAAAAAATTAAACAGGGAAACATATTACATCAAACCGCCCTTTAAAAACATGCCATTTATGCTTGATTTTGTTTTTTCCATGTTTTATAACTTTTTTAAGCTTATGAACATGCGCTGCGATTATGTGATCATAGTAAAACCCTATCCAAACACCGTACTGCCGGCGCTTTTGTTGAAAAGCCGCGGGGCGAAAATAATAATCGACATAGACGATCTGGACCATGGTTACAGGCAGGGTTTTCTATCGGGGGTCATCAGAGTCATGCAGGCAAGCCTGATAAAATATGCCGATATCCTGACCACTCATAACACGGAACTTAGAAAAATGATCATCAGGGAAAACCCCGGATATAAAGGCAGGACATACATGCTGAATCAGTGCGTGGACAGGGAAGTTTTTAACCCGAGGGCTGTCAACCGGAAAAATGTGAAAGATATCAGGAGGGCGTTCCCGGGCAAAAAAATACTGTTTTACATGGCGCATCTGAACATCGCCAGTTATCTTGAGGATATACTTGAGTCATTAAGATACATCAATGACAATGCGGTTTTATTGGTGGCGGGCGGCGGTCCTGCTCTGGCATCGTATGTTTCCATGGCGCGAAGGCTGAAGGTAAATGAAAGAACCGTATTTTTAGGCCAACTGCCGCTGGAAAAGGCGGCTGAATACATAGCCGCGGCGGATTTGTGCCTTGTTTATTATAAGAACCTGCCTGTTAATACATATAGGGCGTCCATGAAACTGCGGGAGTATCTTGCCATGGGCAAAAATGTGGCTGCTGACGCGGTGGGTGATATAAAAAATTTCAGGGATCATATATTTTTAAGCCGCCCTGACCCGGAAAGTTTTGCCAAAACGGTCAACAGGGCCATAAAAAGCATTGAAAAAAAAGGGGAAAAGGGGTATAAATTAATATTTGATAAATATGACTGGAAAACTGAAATCACAGGTTTTTATAAGATATTATGCGGCGGCCTGAAATAAAATAACAACCGGAGAATCATTTGATGCACGAGGCAAAATTCTATAAAAAAGAACCCGTAAATAAAACACGGTGCGTTTTATGCCCGCACCGGTGCGTAATCTCCAACCATAAGGCCGGCATATGCATGGTCAGGACAAACGAGGACGGCGTGCTTTACGCAGCGACTTACGGGGAGCTGACCTCATACGCGGTTGATCCGGTCGAAAAAAAGCCTTTATATCACTTTTATCCGGGTACGGAACTTTTTTCCATAGGAAGCTGGGGATGTAATTTTAAGTGCACTTTCTGCCAGAACTGGCAGATATCCCAGCAAAAGGTGGCCACCGAGCATTTTGAGAAGGAAGATATAATCAGGATAACAAAGGAAAATAACTGCATAGGCATCGCGTATACCTATAATGAGCCCTTAATGATGTACGAGTATGTTTATGACACGTGCCTCCTCGCAAGGGAAAGCGGTTTGAAGAATGTTATTGTCACGAACGGATATATATCCGAGGAGCCCTTAAAAGAGCTTCTGCCTTATGTTGACGCGATGAACATAGATTTAAAGTCTTTCAGCGAGGCATTTTACAGGGAAGTATGCGCGGGCCAGCTGGACCCGGTGCTCAGGTCCATTAAGCAGGCATATGACGCGGGAGTGCACGTGGAGCTAACCACGCTTGTAATACCGGGCTTAAATGACGGGGAAGACATAAACCGTATAGTTGACTGGGTCGCTGAATTGTCGCCTGAAATACCGCTCCACTTTTCAAGGTATTTCCCGCAGTATAAGATGGATCTGGAGCCTACGGACCTTGAAGTGCTGAACACGGCTTATGAAACAGGCAAAAGAAAGTTGAAATATGTTTATATGGGCAATGTGTCTTCGGAAATAGGCGGTTCCGACACTTACTGCCCGAAATGCGGCAAGGAAGTGATAAAACGGGATTTTATGAGTATTGATACATCGGGCCTTTTTGACGGAAAATGCAAATACTGCAACCGGCAAATAGCAGGGTGTTTTTAAAACATATGAAAAAACTAATACTTGCATCCACATCCCCGAGGCGGCACCAAATACTGAAGGACTTCGGGATAAAATTCGATTATATAAAGCCCAGGCTGGACGAGGGGCGCGCTGCGGCAAAACTTGGAACTTTAATACCCCGTAAAATAGCCTGCGGCCTCGCGTACGCGAAGGCCAAGTCGGCCTTAAGCAGGGTTAAATCAGGAATAATACTCGCCTCCGACACAATAGTGGTACTGCGCGGAAAAATTATCGGAAAACCAAGGTCAAAAAAGCACGCTTTTGAGATCCTGCGTGAACTAAGCAGGGAAAAGCACTGCGTCGTGACTGCCGTAGCTTTCATAGACGCGCAGACGGGAAAAACCCTGGTTACATATGACGAGTCGTACGTTACTTTCAGGAAACTTGACCCAAAGTGGATAAAGAACTACATAAAAATAAACCATGTCATGGATAAGGCGGGGGCGTACGCTGTGCAGGAGAATTCAGACCCGTTCATAAAGAAAATTGAAGGTTCGTATTATAATGTGGTCGGCCTTCCCATAGAAAAGGTAAAGCGCATCCTGGCAGAATGGGATAAACTGTAGGACTTAATTCAAAATTAAAAATGTAAAATTATCGTCTATACTCGTCGTTATAGCTCCTCGTATATTATAATAAGGTCACGACAGTGACACCATAATTTTTAATTTTGAATTTTGAATTGCCCTTTATATGTTCTTGTCCAAAACGACCACTTTTTCATCCACTCGCAGTTTCTCCATAAGGTCCTTATGTTCCTGCGTGTATTTGATGTTTTTCAACTTCGTCGAAAGCTCAGGCGACTTTTTCTTGAAATCCGCGTCATTAAAAGGCGAGGCGGATTCTGAGGTTATTTTGGCTATGTAAACACCATTTTCACCGGTGATCAAATCCGAGACATCACCTTTGTTCAGGTCGAGTACAGTATCAGGAAAATCAGTTGACTTTATCGCCGCAGGCTTTGCATTTTCGCTGAATGAGACTGAAGCAGCCTGTACCTTGTACTTTGGCGCTGTTTTTTCCAGGTCAGCAGGTTCTTTTATCGCATCCTTCATTGCCTGCGCGTGTTCTTTCATTAATTTTAAGCCTTCCTGTTTCTGCATTTCATCAAGCACCTTGGACCTGACCAGCGCATATGTCGGTTCAAAACCCGCTTCTTTGCCGGTCAGTTTGATTATATGATAGCCGAACTGGGTCTTTACTATCCCGCTTAATCCCCCGGTTTTCAGGGCCATGGCGGCGTTTTCAAATTCGGGGACCATCATGCCTTTTGAAAACCAGCCCAAGTCCCCGCCTTTTGCGCCGGAACCCGGGTCCTGGGAATATTTTTTGGCCAGCGATTCAAAAGACGCGCCCGTTTTTAATTTTGCAAGCAGTTCCTGGGCGAATTTATTGGCGGCTTCATCGGTCCTGCCCGTGGGAGAAGTGGGGGAGGCGTCGGGTCTTATCAATATGTGCGAGGCCTTTATACGATCGGGTTTTTCATAGTTCTTTTTATTCAAAGCGTAGTAGTCTTTCATTTTTTCCTCGTCAATTTTAATCTCGTTTATGAAGTTCTTGTAATTAAAGTAAACATAATCTGCCGTGATTTTCCTGGCCCGTTTCATATAATAAGAACTTAATTCCCCGTCAGTCACCTTTACGCCGGAGTTAAGCATGTTGCGTAGTTTTGTGAGTATTATCGTGTCTTTCTGCTCGTTTTCAAAGTCCGAAGGGTTTATCCTCTGGTTTGTCAGGTACTGCACATAGCGGTCCTTGTTAAACACTCCCTTGTCATTAAAAGCGTTAATGCTCATGATCGACTGGGCGACTTCCTCGGGTGATGATGTGATCTTGAGCTTGGCCGCGTAGTTAAGCTGGAGCTGCCTTTCAATAAGCGCGTTTAAAAGCTCTTTTTTAAGTTCCTTTTCCTTGTCATCCGTGACCTTCACACCCTGGTCGTTTAACTGCTGAAGCCGAGCCTGCCAGGCCTCGCCCAGCATGGTGTAAGTGATCTCTGTCTTGCCGATCTTCGCTATAAGATCGGGGTTGGACTTTGGGTCCAGGAAAGCCTGCTTTGCCCCCCAGACGCCGACTATAGTGATAAGAAAAGCCGATAAAACGATCCATAAAACATACTTTGCGTTCTTACGTAATGTCTTCATCATGGTAATACACCTCATTAGTATATATCGGATTTGCCGGGTATTTTTCAGCCCGGATAAAACAGGGGATATTATAGAGAATTTTGAAAAAATAAGCAATCAAAAACTGGCGATCTGGAAATCGCATTGAAGTATGGTTTGCATAAGTTACACGAATAACAAAAGCGTGTAACTTACGCGCGTATTATGGGTTTCAGTTCGAATCCATCATGGCCAGCCATGATTTTCGGCTTCGCCGAAAATCGGAGCAGATGAGCAGATTGAACAGTTGAGCAGTTGACAAACTAGGCAACGGCGAATCTGCGGTCAACTGTTCAATCTGTTCAACTGTTCAGATTCAGGTTTATAACTCAGTTGCGAAGGTCGTCCATTCTGACCAGCCATTAGATATTAGAGACGTGCAAATCTAATAGTCCAATCTTTGTTTTCATTATTAAACAAGAGTATAATTATTTTGAAAAAGGAGTGCTTATTACCTGCGCTTATAAACCGGAAACCGGAAAAACAAAAAATATTGATTAAACTATTCAGAAAGCGTATAATTAGAGTCGGAGATTATGATTTGGTTCTAAAGTGGTCGCTATGACCGGATAGAGTGGTGGTTTTACGCTGGATAAGTTGGATGTCTTAAGCAAATTTTGCACTTCTGCCAAGAATTGTTAAAATGGGTGAAAAAAAATGAAGCACGGTATTATCTTGTTCTTGATATTAATGGTACTCGCCTCATGCGGAAAACAATTTTCCATCAGGGATGGAAAAAGGGGAATATTTTACACCAAAGAAACCAATTACAACATTATAGATGACGTGAGCGGGCAGAGTGGTGACCTGTTTTTTGAAATTATTAAATATACAGCTTTGGACGAAGAATTATATGGGTTGCTTATAAAGTATGACTATCAAGGGGAAGATTTTAAATTAGCAAAAAAATGGGGAGCCCTGCTTTCTATTGACGGGGAGACGCCCGTATATCTCAGGTACAAGCGGAGACCCGATTATAAAAGCATTACTTCCGGAGGCGGAGGTGGCCAGTGGGTGAATATGGGCGGGGCTGCGCCGATGTATACAGGGAGCGGGGTACCTTCGGCAACAATTAAGACAGAAACTGTTATCTGCTTTTTGTCAAAAAAACAATTATACCGGCTTACTAATGCAACAAATGTTTCTGTGATCCTTGTCAGCGAACCGAAAGCCGATGGCAAACAAAAATCCAAAAAATGTTCTTTCAGCGAGGAAAACTTTAGTAATTTAAAAAGATTTTATAAGGAATGCGTTTATAATAAATAGGAGGCGAGTTTGAGGAAAATATTACTGATGAGCATTCTTTTTTGGTTTTGCCTTGCGGTTCTGTTTGCCGGAGGCACGGATGATGCCTGGCTGAATTATGGCATTAAACAACTACAAAATCAACAATATGAAAAAGCTATTGTTTCTTTCGAAAAAGCTCTGCAAATCAATCCTGATAATGCAGCAGCTTTTGAATACGCTGGAAAAGCATATCTCAAGCTTGGTGATAAATCCAGTGCCATTGATTATTACAGGATGGCATTTGATCTAAAACCATCGCAGGGTCTTAAGCAGACTGTTGAGGAACTCCGCGGGGAGGTTTTTGGAATGCGGGGTTTCCTTTTTTATCCGGTAACCTTTGAAGCCATTGTCATTAAAAGTTTTTCTTTTAATTTTGGTGGAGGGGCAGTTTTATTTGGCTTTTCCGATATTTTTGGCGGCGGACTGTCTGTATTATATCACCTTAATGATAATTGGGTTATTAAATCAGGTGCGATGTATGTTCCGAATTCTGCTGATTACAATAGTATAGGTTATAAAGCGGGTTTTATAGATGCACCATTCGCTTTAAAATACGAATTTTGGATGGAAGAAGAAGAATGGCTACTTGGGATGTCGTTCGGCGGGTATTTCGGATTCAGGGTATTCGGCGATGTGGAGGGGCAAAAAGACAGTACTCAATATATTCATTCAAACGATTATGGTTTGTATTTTAGTTTTGATAATTTTGTAAAAGAAAACGGCATACCAGTTGTTGTGAATTTAATATTCATGCCGAGTTTATCCGGTATCTATATTGGGAAAAAGACTTTTGTGTTGAATACACTTATAGTCGCAGGCCTGGGTTTTTGAAAAACAGATCGGGGACAGATTTCGATTTGAGGGTTAAAATAATTTGCATTATTTGAGTATCAAATTCCTGAAATGTCTAATTCTATAAGCGGATTTATGGGATTTTAGCTACAAACCCACTTGCGAATATCCTCCATTATGGCCAGCCATATTGTACGCCCTTTGAACCATTAAAGACCAATATATTCAGCAAGCCTCAATAACAAGACCACAACTTATCTTGATATATGTTGTCTTATAATGTATAATTATTACAGCGAATTAGGAGGGTTATATTAATGAAAAAATCTATGATTATAATATGCGTGGCGTTAGCCGTTGTTTTTATTTCAAGCTGCAATGGCCATAGATCGCCAACTTCAATAACCACCCAGTGGACGCCCACTCCGGTTTGCGTGCCGGCTAACGTCAATTACAGCAGGTTTGATTATCAGTGCGCGACCATATTTACGCTCATTTCAAATTCTGTCATTAAAACCGAGACTGAATACCTGGCAAATTATGCGGGCTTTGCATCAGGAGGCAATCCTACGCCTACCCCGGTCCCGATTGATTTTGCAAAAAAGATGATATTAGGCATATATGAGTCCGGCGGGTGCGGCATGATTTACTGGACAGTGACCAATATTTCAAATGACTGCGAAAAAATGATAATAGACCGGCAGGCTTCTCCACCGGATTGCACACCCCCAGGCGGGCCCATGTGTTATTCATACTGGTTTACGACCGCATATTATCTTGTCGACAGGACAGACCTGCCTATTGTAATGAGGGATACCAGCATGAATTGTGGTGGGCTGACAACTGTCAATTCCGGGCCATTTATAGTTACAAGCACGCCTCAGGTAATCGGGCCCTATTGGTCCACGGGCACGCCTTTGCCTTTGACGGGCACGGTTTATCCCATCCGTATCACCCCTTACGTATCACCCATTTAGGACTGACAAGATTCAGGGAAGGTGTTCATGAAAATCCTTATAACCGTTCCTCGGGTAATTTGGGTATTTACTCATAAAGTATTTCATTTCAAAGCACATACGCGTAACAGGATTAGATATTGTCGAAATTTCAATTTTAAGACCCGGTTGGTATTTCAAGTTCATAAGGGTTAGCGTTAATGACATGCATGCGTTTTCGGAAATATCCAAGGAATAAAAATCCTTTCATGTCATACACCTTGCTTTAAACCCCTAAAATCCGCTCCGACTTCTTTAACAGCTAAATACTAAAATTATTTAGATTTTTAAACGGGGTTATGTGATTTGGGTGATTCAGCCAGTTGCAAAATCAGCAATATTTGAGTTAAGTCAATGAAAGTATCCTTAGTTTAACGTGTGACTAGATTGTCCTTGAAACCAATAAACCCCTGTAAATAAATGGCAAAATGGTGTGTTTAAGCGTTTATTTGACAAATTTGATCCTGTAGTGTATAATATTTATGAAAAGGCTTTCGGAAAAACATGAAAGGGGACTTTTATATAATGAAACAATGTCTTAAATTTCTTTTTGGGGTCGTTATTTGGGTTCTTCTAACACTGCCTTTATCCGCTGCCGGATTAAATTGGATGAGCGGATGCACTATATGGCCGCTTGGCGTTAATTATGCATGGAAGAATTGGGGCTCGGATTTTTCAAGCGCTTCAAATCTTACCGGCATCAAGAGCGACCTGGACGCGATGTATACAAAGGGCGTCCGCGTGGTGAGGTGGTGGGTTTTTACGGATTTCCAATCGTCCCCCACATGGAGCGGAACAGGCAGGGGCTCTACATGCACCGGGCTTCCGTCCGGATGGGTGGCCAATATGAAAGCGGCCTGCGATTATGCGCAGACAAAAGGTATGAAGTTTTATTTCTGCATGTCAAGTTTTGACATGGCAAAAACTGCGCACGCCTGGCATCACGATGATGTGATAGACAACGCGACAGTAAGGACCAGTTTTATCAATAACGCAATTATACCCATCGCGAGCGCGCTTGGAACCCATCAGGGCATATTCGGGTGGGACATAGTGAACGAACCTGAATGGATGATACAGTCCTCCGATAACGGCGGGGCAGATACCACCTGCACCCAGTTTTCCCTCGCCAATGTCAGGGCTTACGCGCAGGCAATGGCGTCGGCCATACACGCGAACGCGTCACAGCCCGTGAGTGTGGGCAGCGCGTCGCTTAAGTGGTGCTCGAAAAAAGGGGCAGGGAGTTATTCCTATGATTTCTGGTCGGGGATAGGCCTGGATTTTTATGACGCGCACTTTTACGACTGGATGACTGCCAGCGGTTATGACCCGATCGCGACGACCGCCGCATCGTGGAAACTTGACAAGCCTGTCATGGTCGGCGAAGCCATCAGCGACCCGTCCACTTATTCGGGAACTTTAAACCCCAAGAATTATCTCGGCATGGCCACGGCTTTATATAATAACGGATACTCGGGGCTCCTGGCCTGGGCGTGGACCGATACCGCAAACAACTGCGTGAACACTATCAGCCCGTATTTCGGGAATTTTCTTACGGCGCATTCGGACGTGGGTTCTGCCGTATGCTCGGGCGGGCCGACGAATACCCCGGTAGTAACGCTTACCTCAACCTATTCAAGGACAAGAACCCAGACTCCCACGTTCACCAGGACATGGACCCTGTCCGCAACCAGGAGCGCGACATTGTCTGCGACACAGACTTTCACAGCTACAAGAACGCAGACATCTTCCGTAACAGCCACGCCTACTTTTACCTGGACACTGACTTTCACTTTAACACCGACCAAAACTTTTACTCCGTCATTTTCCGGGACAAGTACGCTGACAGCCACTGGCATCGTTACAGCCACATCAAGCGTTGTTGCCACAGCCACGGCTGCGGCATCAAAAACCAGCACAGCGACTTCAACTTTGCCCCAAACTGCGACATTCACAAGAACAGCGTCTTATACCCCCGTAAATACAGAGACAGGCACGCCTGTTAATACCAATACATTAACGGCGATCAGTACGGGAACGCCGGCAAACACCGGGACTGTTACCCCGGCCGCGACGTCCACGGGAACGGCATTACCCACCAAAACAAGCACGGCGGTAAATACATATACAACAACACCTACAGGCTCAGTAGTACCTACTTCGACAAGCACAGTATTGACGGTATTTACATCAACTGTCGTATCAACCATCACAAGTTCCGCGGTTCCCACGATTACGTCCACGGCTTCAAAAACGCCGACAGCAACGAATACCTCCACACAAACCTGGACCACAGTCACAAGCCCCACTTTCACGGCCACCAGGACCTCCACAAAAGTGCCGACGCAGACATTTACAGTCACTATGCTGCCGTCCGCCACCGCAACCGCGACAACAACATCCGCGGACCAGCCGGCCATAGTCAGCGTACTGGTCTATCCAAATCCGGTGGGCTTAGGAGAGGATCTGCAGTTTAAGGTCAGCGTACTCGGATGCCCCCAGGATATTACATTGAGGATTTACACGGCCTCTTTCAGGCGCGTATTTGATAAAACATGGCTGGCCGCACCATCGGTTTCCAAGTATACGCTGGATATACTAGCATGGTATGTAAGCTCCCTGGCAAACGGTACGTATTATTATGTGCTTATATTAAAAGACTGCAAAGGCGGCAAAGTAATGTCAAAAAGAGGGGCACTCCTTATAATAAAATGAACTTTGAGGTTATCATGTTTGGTGGAGAAGGAAAAATGAAAATCAAAACGTTTTTATTTACGGCAGTTCTTGCGGGCGGGAAGCAAAATCAAGAAGGGGCGCGTTTGTAATACTTAAATGAACTGCCGGAAAAGCATGCCATGTACCTTAAGCACTGCGAACCGTGTCATGTACCTGAGCTACTGCGAACCGTGTCATGTACCTGAGCTACTGCGAATGGTACATGATGGTACATGGCATAATGATAGGTCGCGTCCGGCACGGATAAAATTCTTCTATCAAAACGGGAGATGAAAGTAATCCGAAAAAAATTTTTAGTGCAGATTCAGGGTTACAAGGTTTACAAGATTCAAGTTTAGACTATTATAAAGCTCCAAATGTGAAACCACCAGATGATGGGGGCGTACCAATTCCATATTGTATAAGAAGAAATGAAAATTCCATAAGCAATAATAAAGGTCTGCCCCCCCATCTCCGTTAAACAGCAAGTGGAAATAAGTCTATATTTGGCGTATACGCACAGTACCCTAATAGTTGCCAAAATGTTATATTTATATGGGTAGTAAAAATAATGATTGCATAAACAGTCGCCGGATTAACGCGCACGCGGAGTCTGAACGGTCGTAAGCCTTGTTTCAGGGTTAGTAAACGACATGAAGCTCGCCGCCGCTGATTCGCGGTATCGTTAGGCTTAAAAAATATAGAGAAAATTTTAATGAAAGGAGATGATACAAATGAAAACAAAGAAAGATGGACACAGAACTGTCAGATTTAGGGCTTCAATATACCTGCTATGTGTTTGCATGCTCGCTATACAAATTGTGTTAACTGCATGCAGTCGTGCTGATGGAGCAAGTGACAAATCGAACGCCCCCGTGGGGCAAGTTAATGAAAGAGGTGTCATTATGAAAGGCTTTGTACAAGACATCGAGGGTATCACTCTCAAGAATGACGATTTTAGACGGGTGCTTTACACAGCAAAAAACTGCCAACTTGTCGTTATGGCGTTAAAGCCCAAGGAAGAAATAGGAGCCGAAGTTCACAAGTCCGACCAGTTCTTTCGCGTGGAGGAGGGTTCCGGTGAGGCGGTTCTCGATGGCGTTCGGACGG
>OCZT010000066.1_pt1 | contig 86861 bp, 80 predicted proteins | sample 1539031 | NCBI WGS metagenome assembly OCZT01 (sample SAMEA3539308, study PRJEB22396) | soil metagenome | biome: tundra; feature: field; material: soil | place: USA | collected 2010-05 | depth 0.15 m
GGCGACCGACCGGTTGGCCGGGTCCCTCGTGGTTATCTACGCGCAGCCACTCGCTAGACGCACTTTGTCTAGGTAGTGCGTCAAGGATTTCTTTGACCGCTACTCTCGGTGAAATCCATGGGGTTCCACGGCGACCCCACCGAAACCCCACCGGGCTCCATTCGTATTCGAAATGAGCCCTCAGAGGGGAGTGGAGCGGGAGAAGGGGTTCGAACCCTCGACCCTTACCTTGGCAAGATAGGCGCGGATCATTCCTCGGCGGGGTGCGGTGGCAGCGGGCGCCCAGGCGCTTCGGCCCGAGTGCGGTCCGCTGCAGTCGGAGGTCGGCTGAGGCGCGCGACGGCCTCCAATGCGCTCGCGGGAGTCGTCAAGGGCGGCGCGCGCTTCGGACGTGCACGTCACCTTCGCCGCAAAGCTCATGAAAGGGATGGCGTCCGCTCATGTCGTCTTCCTTGCCAGCGTCGTCTCCCGGCGGTACGGGGCTGCGGATCTATACGCCGACCTTACGCTTGCCGCCTCGCGCTCGGCCGGCGACGGACGAAGGGTCGGAGCGGTTGGCTGAGGCCAGCGGGTTGCCGGCCGTCTGGCCCCGGGTGGTTGTCGCGTGCGGGCCGTTTGCCCGTCGAGTAGCAGGGCGGCGCGCTCGCAGTCGCTCAACATCCCGCTCGAGGAGTTGCTTGATCAGCGTTGGTTCCCATGAGTTCGCCACGAGATCAGCAGCGGGTAACCGGCGACCCGTGGCGATATCCGGCGAATGGACGCGCCGCAAGGTCGCCGACACCTGGGCGCACTCTCCTCGGGCGGTGCGTGCGCACGGTCGCAGCCCCGTGGCCGTGCTTGCCCGTGGCCCGCGGCCGGTGACGTGGCGAGTAGTATGTTGCGACCCTGTCGACACGACATATCGGAGCTGTGCAATGAAGGGTGCGGAGCTGCGGCGCCGGGTGCTCGCCGCCGGTGCGATCCTTGCAGGTGGGCTGGCAACCGCCACCACCGCAGTGCCCGCGCATGCCGCCGGGCCCCAGGTCCTCCTGGTGGGGACCTTCAACGGCGTCACCGGCCCGTACACCACCATCCAGCAGGCCGTCGACGCCGCCCAGGCCGACTACGTCAGGGGCACGACCGGTGACTGGATCCTCGTCGGTCCCGGCGTGTACCACGAGCGCGGTGACTACACCGAAGCCGGCAGCCCGGCCGCAGGCGTGGTGATCCGCACGCCCGGCCTGCACCTGCGCGGGATGGTGCGCGGCAACATCACCCCATCCACCAGCGGCGTGATCATCGACGGCACCAAGCCGGGCTCGCCGGTCTGCTCCGCCAAGCCCTCCGACCAGGACTACGGGCCGAACAACCAGGGCCGCAACGGCATCGAGGTGTTTGGCCAGAAGGGAGCCGCCGACAACGTCAGCATCGACAACCTCTTCGTCTGCAACTTCCTGACCAGCACGTCCGGCGCCCAGGGCAACGAGGTGTGGTGGAACGGCGGCGACGGCGGCGGTGTCATCGGCATGCACGGCTACGAGGGCAGCTACCTCACCGCGACGTCGCTGTACGCCAACGCCGACGTCAACAACACCCTCGGCGGCGCCTGCTGCGGCGTCAACTACCCCGCCGGCAGCTACGGCATCTTCTCCAGCGACGCCACCCGCGCCACCGACGGAACCATGGCCAGCTGGACGTACGACTACGCCAGCAACATGGCGGACTCGTCCTACTACATCGGTGCCTGCCAGCAGCGCTGCGACGCGGTCATGGACCACGACCACGGCCAGGGCAGCGCGCTGTGCATCTCGACCACCAACGCCGGCGGCTACCTGCTCGTCAACCACATGACCTGCGACCTCAACAAGACCGGCCCGGTTTCCAACGCGCAGAACAACGACGACCGGCCATCGCCGCAGATCGGCTACTGCGACGCGGCCGACCCGAGCGAGCCGCAGGTGGGCGCCACGGGCACGAACTCGTGCGTGGTGTGGGAGAACAGCACCTTCAGCAACAACAACAACCCCAACGTTCCCGGCAACGGCACGTCAGGGCTTGCCGGCGGTGGCCCGGTGGGGACGGGGATGATCCTCGCCGCCACGCGCGGCGTCACGGTCACGCACAACACCATCGAGAACAACAACTCGTGGGGTGAGCTGGTCGTCGACCTGCCCGACCAGGAGGCCGGCCCGTCCAACTGCCAGGGGGGCATCCTGCTGTCGCCGCCGGGACAGACGCCGGTGTGCTACTTCCCCTCGGGCGGCAACGTCAGCCTCGCCAACACCTTCCTGAACAACGGCGCCGGGTACGGGGTGCCCAACGGGTCGCTCGGCGACATCGGGCTGGCCACCGCGGTGCACACCAACCCACCCTTCGACATCACCACGGGCAACTGCTTCGCGGGCGACACCGACGCGGGCCAGCCGGGCGGTGCCCCGACGAGCGACCCGCCCCTGCTCGAGACCAACCCGATCTATGCCCCGACCAACGGTGTCTGCACCCAGACCAACGCCGGCGACACGGGGCCGCTGCTGGCCCAGGCGGAGTGTGCCTCCCAGCTGCTGGCGCCCTGCCCGACGCTCAACACGCTGTGCCTTTACGGCCCGGTGCCCTGCGTGCCGGTCCCGACACCCCTCGACTACCCGCGGCCGACCGTGCCGTTCACGCTGGCGGCACCCCCCAACCAGACGACGATGCCCGACCCGTGCGCGGGCGTGCCGGCCAACGCGTTCTGCGCGACAGTGGTGGCGGCGACGGTGCCAACCCCGTCGGTGGGGTCGCACGCGGCCGTCCCCGCCGCGCTGGGCGCCGGCCTCATCGGCGTCGGCACGTACATCGCGACACGCCGCCGCCGGCGTTCGCGGCGCGGGGGACCGTTCGCCTCCTGAGGGGGTCGCCGTGGGCGGTCGGGCGGCCAACAACATCCTCACCGTCAACGTCCCGCTGTCGGACGTCGGCAGCCCGGCGGTGGGCAGCGTGCTGCAGTACCCGCTCGGGTTCACCCAGGAGGTGAACGACCCCGCGCTGGTGCCGTTCACCATCGACACCGGCGGCGCACAGAACGACTACACCGTCGGCCAGAGCTGCAACGGCTCGACCGCCGCCGTCCTCACCGGCACACCCCAGACGGTGCTGCCCGAGGTTCCCGCGGCGCCGGCGCTTCTCCTGCTCGGCGGTCTCGTCTCGGCGCTGGCCTGGCGCCGCCGCTCGCGCCGCACGCTCGCCGGCTGATCCCACCCCGTCCCGGGCCGTCACCGCACCGCGCGGTGACGGGTCAGGGACACGGGTGCCGATCTGCAGCAGCGGCTGCGCGGGGCGAACCCCTCGCCCCGGCCTTGGCCCGTGGGCACCGCTGTGATAATCACCCGGTGCCCACGGCTGACGAGGTACGCGCTACCGCAGCGGACCTCTCGCGCCGCGAGTGCCGTGAGGCTGTCGCTGAGCGTAATATCTGTGTTACGCTCTCCCCAAGAGATGCCATGCCAAAGATTGATACCAGCCGCCACCGCCGCTTCCGCGAGGAGCAGCTCGCCGACCCTGAGTTTCGCGCCGAGTACGAGCAGGCTGCCGCGCAGATCGCTCAGGTCGACGAGGTCATGACCACGCTAGATCGTCTCCGAATCCAGGCGGGGCGTTCGAAGGCTGAGCTGGCTCGGCGGATCGGGAAGGATCCCGCGGCTATCCGCCGGCTTTTCACCGCCGAGGTCAATCCGGAGCTGCGGACCATCGCCGCATTGGCGGCCGCCTTGGACGCAGAGATTCGAGTCGTGCCTCGCACCGACGACCAATCGCCGAGGGCGACCGCAGCCGCCCGGTAAGCTCCCGAGGATGCCGTGGGACGTCCTCTATTACCGCGCCGTCGATGACAGCGTCCCTGCCCTCGACTTCTCCTGGCCTGCCCAACGGCGGTGCGAGCGACCATGCTGGCTGTGCTCGACGCGGTCGCCGCCGCGCCACCGCCACGCTTCTCCGGGGGCGGACTCTGGGAGGCGATGCACGGCGACATGCATGGCTACTACGAGGTTCGCAAGAGTGGCTCGCCGAACCGCACGCAGTACCGTCTGTTCTGCCTCCTCGAGAATCCTGCCGACGGGTCAGAACTGCGGCGACGGGGTCTGTCCCATCCCGCGATCGTCGTGGTCACCGGCCTGATGAAGCCGTGGATGACAGCACTCTCCGCGGCGGACTATGCGGCTGTTCGAGCGCTTGGTTTGGACCACCTCGCGCAGTTGCCGCGCCGCATCGCGGAGTAGGTGGCTGGACCGAGAACCTTACCTGGGAAGAGTAGCGCTCGTAATCCGAATACCGAGACCGCTACCTTCCCGCAAATCCACGGCGATCCACGGTGATCACACGGGAAGCCCACCGGCGTCCACAGTTGAGATCAAACCAGCGGGAGAAGGGGTTCGAACCCTCGACCCTTACCTTGGCAAGGTACGCTTCCAATTCTGTACTCGCAGGGGCCGAAAACGGCCTCTAAACGACTACTTCCCCCCAACTTCCACGGGGCTCAACGCTGAGCACACGGGGCTCCACGCTGACCACACCGGCGTCCACGCTGATCACAAGATGGCCAATCCAAGGGTGGGGAGGGGCACCGTTCCTATGACGGTGCGACAACGACGCGACTAGTGCCGCGCCAAGCGGTCACAGCCTCCCGCAAGCTGGACGTCCTGCACCTGGGCGCCACTGAGGCGAACGTCACCCACGCGATCTGGTAGTTCTCAGTGCTGGGTGGGCGCGTAGAGCCATACTCGTCCTGACACTCGACTTCGAATCCGGTTGCCAGTTGGGCGATGGCGCGGGATTGCGGATACTGGCTCACCATGAGACTGAAGGCACCCGTCATCGTCGCTGACCTTTTCGTGCCAGAGCGCCGTGAACTCGTGGAGCTCCTGAGGAGCCTTCCGCGCGATGGCTGGTCGGCTCCGACGGTCTGTGCTGGCTGGTCGATCAAGGATGTTGCCGCGCACATCCTTCACGACGACTTCAGGAACCTATCTGGTGGTCGAGATGGCTACTCGGTGGGCCATTTTGACGCCCCATCCTGGGAAGCTCTCGTTGCTTTCATCAACCGCGCCAATGAGGACTGGGTCGTGGCAGCAAGGCCGCTAAGTCCTGAGCTGCTCACCGAGCTGCTCGAATGGAGTGGGCACGCTGCTGCCGCGTATTTCGCGACTTTGGATCCACTAGAGATGGGAGGGAACGTCGCGTGGGCCGGTGCTGGTCCAATGCCACAATGGCTCAACGTAGCCCGAGAGTACACGGAACGCTGGGCGCATCAGCAACAGATTCGCAACGCAGCGGGAGCACCGTCATTGCGGGAGCCGCATCTCTTTCATCCTGTTTTAGACACGTACGTCCACGCTCTTCCTCACTCATTCAGGAACGTCCCGGCGGACGACGGGGCGAACGTTCTCATAGTGGTGACAGGGGATGCCGGTGGTCGCTGGTCACTCGTACACCACCAGGGGAGCTGGGGGCTGTACGAAGACGTGGCGCTTCCGCCGTCCACCGTTGTAACGCTTGATGAAGACAGAGCCTGGCGACTATTCACAAGAGCGCCTGGCGCGAGCGCTGCCGACAGCGGAATAATGTGCGATGGCGATCAGCGCCTTGGGGGCCACGTGCTCACGACGGTCGCGGTAATCGCCTGATACTCACCGTTGAGGCCAACCGACTGGCGCGTATCGCCGACGACGTTGAGCCCTCCAGGGAGCGAATCCCCCCACGCCGAGTCGGCCCCCGGAGTGGCATCGACTCGCCTCGACGCGATCGGCGGAAATATAGGGGGAGGGAGGATGGCTAGGTGGCAGTGTCGATGATCAGTGCGCCGCTGATGTACTCAATGAGGCGGTCGGTCGGCTCAGCCAGCACGACCCGGGCGACCTGCGCTTGCTGGCGAATCGCGCAAGAGCGCTGTGCTCGAGCGACAACTGTTCTGGGCCATCGTGGGTCTCCTGGGTTGGGTAGAAGCTTTCCAAGAGAACTCCGCGGTGGCCTTCTTTGTCCACCTCGTCGGCAGATCTAACGGCCACCCGGATTTACACCACTGCGGGACGCAACTCAGCGGATGCCAGGCGGTGGCTGGTTGAGAGTGGTGTACAGGGTCCTTGGTCCCCGCCAGGGGGCGACCGATGGCACTGGCACCAGGGGGTGTTGACGGGCACGCTGAACCCTGGTGGCACACGCGAGCCAGTGTGTGAGGTTGTCATGACCAAGACCCATACCCAAGAGAAGCAAGCGCCTGGACCGATCCTCTGTGCGGTTGATGCGTCGACACCTTCCGACGCAGCGCTTCAAGTGGCTACGAGCCTTGCCGAGGCTCTGGGGAGACCGCTTCACCTCGTCCACGTCTGGCAGGGCGCCGTCGAGACGTTTGGCGAAGGCCGGGCACGGCGATTCCTACAGGATGCAGGCAGGGATGCGAAAGCTGAAGGAACCCATTTTGAGACGGACGTCACCGTGAACGGCATTGCGAGTGTGGCCGATCGAGTCGACGCGGGATTGGTGGTGATGGGCACGCATTCCCGTGGCAGGTTCGGCCGCCTCCTCTTGGGTAGCACGGCCAACGAGATTCTGGAGCGAGCCCGGTGGCCATTGCTCGTAGTGCGCACGGAAACAGTTTGGCCCCCGGAGAAGATCGTTGTGGGACTGGACAACAGTGAGGCCGCCGCCCAGGCCAGCGACCTTGCGGCGTCGATCGGCTCCGCGTACGAGGCACAGGTCACACTTGTGGAAGCCGTCCCCGAATTGGTGATGACCAAGGACAGGCAAGATCCTCGGGGCCGCAAGGCGGCCGCCATCGTGAATCGCACGCGATCGCACCTGGCTGAGCGCGCACAGGCCGTGACATCGGCGGGCGCCGCATCTCCGCGAACGACAATCCGTCTCGTCAAGCCGGAGCGTGCGCTCGAGGACGAGATCAAGCGAGGTGACCGGACGCTCGTTGTCATTGGACATCGGAGTTCAATGGAACGTCGCGACAGCGAGGACACGAGCGTCGCCGAATCCCTTGTGCGCGGCACCCATGCCCCCATCCTCATCTACCCGGAGGAGGCGATGGACAGGCCGCGGCACGTCCCGACCACCGCTGACGAAATGGCTTGATGGGCGCTCAGACGATCCACGACGATCCGACCCGCGAGACCCGAGCATACGAGGTCGAACAACAGGACTTCAGCGCCGATACCGAGGAGCCTCTGGCACACTTCCTCCGCCACGTTCGAGCCGGACGCAACGGGCTCTCATCGCGGGAAGCTGATCGTCGAGTTCTCGTCTTCGGAGCCAACAAACTGCGCAAGCGAGTCCAGAGAACCTGGCCACGCGATCTTGCCCGCCAATTCACGCACCCACTCGCACTCCTCCTTTGGATGGCCAGTGCACTGGCCATGGTCTCGGGAGCACCGGTGCTGGCGGCTGCGATCATCACGGTCATTGTTCTCAACGCCGGGCTTGCGTTCATTCAAGAACAGGAGGCGGCACGAGCAATCGACGCGCTCGCCCAGTACCTTCCCGCGCAGGCCAAGGTCATCCGAGACCGGCGAATCCACACTGTCAGCGCCATTGCGATCGTTCCGGGCGATCTGATCGTTGTCGATGAGGGTGACCGGATTTGCGCGGATGCCCGGATCGTTGAGGGAGCCCTCGATGTCGATATGTCGGCTCTCACAGGTGAAGTCCTGCCGGCGTTTCGCGCGGCGGGTGCCGCCGGTGGCACCCGCCCGTTGCTCGAAGCGCAAGATCTCATCTTCAGCGGCACCACGTGCATCGCAGGTGAGGCGCATGCGGTCGTCTATGCAACGGGGATGCACACTGAGCTGGGCCGTATCGCCGCCCTCTCCGAACGGATCAATCCTGGTGCGAGCCCTCTGGAGAAGGAGGTTCGGAGAGTAGCCTGGATCATTGCCGGCGTAGCGGTGATCAGCGCGTGGTCGTTACCGGCGGAGCTATGGCTTGGACTCGTAACCAAACGGGTATATCGGTGTTCCTCCAACCCTGTTGACACACCGCGAGTCTCTCGCTTGTCAATGCGCGCGGTCAGTCACGCTGGCGACAGCCGCGAGGTCACGCCGCGCCGTCGGGACATCCCACTCGGGAGAAGCTCGATCAATTCCGTTCCTGGGACGCGAAGCGCCGATCGTCGTACGAGAGCGGAGGGGCAGCCGAACCATAGCGTCCCGGGACGTCTCACTCAATCCAGATTGGCGAGAGTCTCCTGGATTGAAATGGTCGCACCGCAGACGTGCGTGTCCGCAGCGCCGTAGTAGATGGTCAATCGGTCGTCCTCCGCGAACGCGCCGGTCGCGAATATGACGTTGCCGAAGAAGCCGTGGATCTCGTAGTCGGCGAGCGGCTCCATGATCGGGTCGAGTGAGCGGCCGAGCACACGGGCCGGGTCGTCGGCGTCCAGCAGCACCGCGCCGAGGCAGTAGCGCTGGTCCTGGTCGACACCGTGGTAGATCTCGAGCCAGCCCTCGGGGATGCGCAGTGGAGGAGGTCCGGCCCCCAGCTTGGTCGAATCCCACATGCCGCGGCGCGGTCGAAGGATGCACTGCTGCTCACCCCAGTGCACCAGATCGGAGGAACGTGCGATCCACATGGACGGGAGGCCGAGCCCCTCGGTGACCGGCCGATGCAGCGCCACATAGGCGCCGCGCACCATCTCCGGGAAGAGCACGAAGTCCTTGTTGGGTGGCGGCAGGACCATCCCATGCCGACGGTACGTTCGCCAATCGCGCGTGTCTGCCACGCCCACGCCGAAACCATCGGGGGAGACCGCGGTGTAGGCGAGGTGGTAGCGACCGTCGATCTCCGTCACCCGGCAATCCTCGATGCCGTAGCTCTCCAGGTTTCCCTCTCCCTCCAGCGCGGGTGCGGGTTCGACGCGGAAGCTGACCCCATCCTGGCTCGAGGCGAGCCGCAGATGAGAGATCGTGGTCAGGTAGTCGTCGCCGCGCCAGAAGAAGACGCGGGGGTCGCCCCCGGGGATCAGGTCGGGATCACCGGTCCGAGCCTCGACGCGACGCATCCCCTCCGGCGCCGTTGCATCGAGCACCAACGCGCTCACGGTGCCGTCACCGGCGGGCACTGCTTCGGCAACGCGCAGCAGCAGCCAGGTCTTGCCCTCGAAGTGGAAAGCCGCTGGGTTGAGCACGCACATGACGCTGAGGTCTGGGCGGGACGGTGGCACGTCCGCGGGAGAGATCAGGGGGTTGGCCGGGAACCTGCGAGCGAGATCGGTTATTTGTGTTTGACTCCCTGCGCATGGCTGCGGTCGAACGTCCGTCCCCGAAGCTTAGCCGGATCTGGGTCGGGGCGAACTTCTGGTCGCGCGTGGGCGGCCCGCTGATGTGGCGTACGTTCGACGAGCAGGTGGTCCGCGCGGAGCTGCAGGTTCTCATGAGCCATGGGCTCAACGTCACCCGCTCCTTCCTGTACTGGCCGGACTTCATGCCCGAGCCCGACCGCCTCGAGGAGTCGTTCATCAAACGTTACGCGCGCTTCCTCGACCTCCATCTCGCGGTTGGCATGACCACGATACCCACCTTCATCGTCGGCCAGATGTCGGGTGAGAACTGGGATGTGCCCTGGCGGTGCGGCCGCGATCTCTACGCGGACGGTTGGATGCTGGCGCAGCAGGCGTTCTATCTCCGGGAAATCGCGGGCCGCTTCAGGGATCACCCGTCGGTGTGCGCCTGGCTGATCTCCAACGAGATGCCGGTGTACGGCGGGGATGACTCCCCGGCCGAGAACGTGCGTAGCTGGGCGCAGCTGATGGTGCAGGCGATCCGCGCGGGCGGGGCGACCCAGCCGGTGTCCCTCGGGGATGGCGCCTGGGGCGTCGAGGTAACGGGAGTTGACAATGGCTTCCGGCTGCGCGACCTGGCACGCACTGTCGACTTCGTCGGCCCGCATTGCTATCCGATGGAGGACGACGCGATTCGGCAGCACCTGACGGCAGCCTTCAACTGCGAACTCAGCCATGTGGGCCTGCCTGTCGTGCTCGAGGAATTCGGGGTCAGCTCCGACCACGCTTCGGACACCGCTGCAGCCGATTACTACCGCCAGGTCCTCACCAGCACGCTGTGCGCCGGGGCGGTCGGCTGGCTGGCGTGGAACAACACCGACTTCGAGCTGGCGGCCCAGGATCCGTACCGGCACCATCCATTCGAATTGCACTTCGGCGTCACCCGAGCCGACGGCTCGCCCAAGTTGGCGCTCCTGGAGCTGGAACGGTTCCACCGCACGCTGGAGCAAATTGACTTCGCGGGCTGCGACCGGGCGCCCACCGAGGTAGCCGTTGTCGTGCCCTCCTACTTCGACACGGACTACCCATTCATCGCTCCCAGCCAGCGGCCGATGATCCGTGGGATCCTGCTGCAGGCCTATATCGCCGCGCGGGAGGCGGGGATACCGCCCGCGCTCGTCCGCGAGCTCGACGGTGTCCCCCCGGCGCAGCTGATCCTGCTTCCGTCCACACAGGCCCTGACCGGTCCCACATGGGCCGAGCTCGAAGCGCGCGCGGCGGCCGGCTCCACTGTCTACTGCTCGTACTTCAGCGGCGGCGTCGAGTTGCGCCGGGGTCCCTGGCACAGCCACTTCAACGAGTTCTTCGGTGTGGAGCACAACCTGCGTTACGGCCTGGTCGACGCCGTCGAAGAGGAGACTGTGACCTGGATGTTCGAGAGCGGTCTGGGCGACCTGGCGCCGGGGACGACGCTCTCCTTTCGGGTGGCGGGAAACCCGCACGGTCGCGCCTACCTGCCGGTCACTCCTCGTGAAGCTCAGGTGATCGCCCGCGACGTGCACGGCCGGCCGGCGTTGCTGGTGCGTGAGTTGGGCAGGGGCCGGATCGTGCTCTCCACATACCCGACCGAGTATTTCGCCAGCGCCCAGGCAAGGGCGAACCCGGAGGACACGCACCGCCTCTACGCCGCCCTGGCCGTCCTGGCCGGAATTGAGCGTGCGGTCGGCAGCCCCCGACCGGATGTCCTGGTGGACTCCCTCGTGCACCGGGACGGCAGCCGCTTCGTGTGGTTTCTCAGCCAGGCCGCCGAGCCGGTGAAGCTGCGGCCCGGTCTCCCTCCGAGCCAGGGACTGGTGGACCTGGAGACCGGCGCACCGGTCGATGAGGTCAACCTGAGCGGCTATGGGGTGGCGGTCTACCGGCTCGCGGCGATAGCGAAGCAATAGGCCGGGACGTCCAGGGTCCCGCCCCCGGGCCGCACGCTGGTCCCCACCAGACTGCCCTGTGCGTTGTACAGCTGCACACGCCAGCGACCGTTGGGGAGCGTCGTGACGAGCGTTCTCAGGAGACGCATGATGGGTCCGCTAGCCCTTGATGCCCGAACCGATCGCGGACTCGACGAACTGCCGCTGGAAGATCAGGAAGAGAATCACCACCGGCACCGCCAGCACGACAGCACCTGCCAGGATCGTCCCGTACGGGTTGGCGGCGGCCTGGGCGACCGTGGAGATGTAGTTGGCGAGGGCGACGGCAAGCGGTTCCAGCTGCAGCTTCTTGGTGATCAGGAACGGCCAGAGGAACTCGTTCCAGGGACCGATGAACGTGATCAATAGCGCGGTCAGGATCGCGGGCCTGGTCAGGGGCATCACCACCTGGGTGAGGACCGCCAGCTCAGAGGCGCCGTCAATGCGCGCCGCGTCGAACATGTCCCTGGGGAGCTGCAGGAAGAACTGCCGAAATATGAAGACTGCGGTCGGGTTGATGGCGAAGGGCAGGATCATGCCCAGGAGGCTGTCGCCAAGCCCGAAGTCGCGGGCGATCAGGACGTAGAGCGGGATCATCAGCAGCTGGAACGGCACTACCAGTAGCAGCAGCACCAGGTAGAAGATCGTCTCCCGGCCGCGAAAATGCAGCTGGGCGAGCGCGTACCCGGCGAGCATCCCAAACACGAGCGTGCCAAGCAGAACGCCGCCGGTGAAGAAGATCGAGTTGAGCAGACTCCGCGGCAGATTGATTGCATCGTTGATGGCCCCGAAGTTGGCTAGGGACAGACTCGACGGGCTGGGGAAGGCGCCGGAGATGCCCGGGTTCGGCGCCTTCTGCAGGGCGCTGACGACCATGTAGTAGAAGGGGAACAGGAAGATCACCGCCCCGATCAGGAGCGGAATGAGCCGGAGCCACGTGCCTCTTCCGCGCTTGCCCCTGGTGGGTGTGCGCACGGGCTCGGCTGTTGCCGCGAGCGGCTGCGCCGGGACTGTCGCCATGGCTACTCGCGCTCCAGGAAGAATCGGCTGACGCCGGAGACAACCAGGACCCCGATGGCGAGCAGGATTCCGATCGCCGCCGCGTACCCCGGATGATTCTGCTCGATACCCTGCCGGTAGATCAGGAAGACCGGCGAGACCGACTGGTTATCAGGGCCACCGCCTCCGGTCAACAGGTAGGGCTCGGTGAAGAAGTTGGCCCCAGTGATGATCGAGACCACCACCACCAGCACCGTTGCCGGCCGCAGTCCTGGCACGGTGACTGCGAAGAACGCGCCGATGCGGCGAGCGCCGTCCACCTTGGCCGCCTCATAGAGTTCCTTGGGGATGGCCTGCAGAGCGGCCAGGTACAGCAGTATGTAGAAGCCGAGTCCCTTCCAGGTCACGTAGATGGCGATGATCGGCATCGCCCAGAATCCGTTGACCAGCCACGATGGATTGGGGGCGAGAGCGCCAAGGATCTTGTTGACCAGACCGGGGCCGCTGAACAGCCAGAGCCAGATTCCCACAGCAGCAACGCTGGCTGTGATGTAGGGGATGTAATACGCAGCGCGGAAGAAGCCGCGCAGCGGGATCGCGCCGTTGAGGGCAGTGGCGAGAATCATCGAGACTGCGACTGTCAGGGGGACGTTGATGACCAGGAAGATGAGCACGTTGCGGAGCGCGATGTGGAAGAGCGGATCCGACAGGACCGCGGCGTAGTTGCCCAGGCCCGCAAACGGTTGGTCGATCTGGGCTCCGGGAGCCGTGAAGATGTACTTGTAGAACGATATGAAGACCGCGAAGAAGAACGGGTACGCATAGATCCCGACGAGGAAGAGGACGAATGGCGCGACGAACAGGTAGCCGATCGGCTGCTCTCCGAACCAGGTCCGGAGGCGTGACCGGGAGCGGCGGAGCGTGTTCGGCGCCGCAGCCACCCTCGCTCCTCCGCCTTACTGGCTGAGCAGGGTCTTGATCAGTGCGGCCGCGCCCGTGAGGGCCTGGTTGACGCTCTGATTGCCGGAGATCACGGCCTTCGAGTAAGCATCGCGGAAGTCCTGCCACATCTCCACCGAGTTGGGGACATTCGGAACCTGGGTGAGGCGGGACGCCTGGTCGGCGAACACCGTGTACTCCGGGTGCGCTGAGAAATAGCTCGCGTAGGTCGAGGTCACGGAGGTCCGCGTCGGCATCTGCCCCGTCACCTGCAGCAACTGGCCGTCACTGGCCTGGCTGGTACTGAACTTCAGGAAGTCCCACGCTGTGCCCTGACTCTTGCAGCTCGAGTACATCCCGATCGACTTTTCATCTGAGAAGGTGTGGATCTGGCTGGGATCCTTGCCGTCCTTGGTCGGTACCGGCACCACGCCCCAGTTCACCTTGCCCGTGTACTGGGCGATCGCCCAGGGTCCGACAATCGCCATGGCGGCCTGCCCGGTGGCGAACGCGTCGCCCTGAGCAGCTTCCGTGGGCGCCAGCTTGTTCGAGTACAACTGACGCCAGAAGTTGGCGACAGCCTGGCCATCCGACGAGTCGAATGCCGGTTGGTTGTTCTCGACCAACTGCTTGCCTCCGGTCTGAGCGATGAAGAGCGGATAGAAGTCAAACCAAGACTGAAAGTACTCCGAGGTCGGCGCCGGCCAGATCGCCGCCTGGACACCTCCCTTGGCGACCAGGATCTGCGCGGTACTCAGGAATTGGGCGTAGGTTTTGAGCGGGGGGTTGGTCGAATCGATGCCGGCTTTGAGAAAGACGTCCTTGTTGTAGAAGATCATGACCGGGTTGGTCTTCCACGGCATCTGGTAGAACTTGCCGTCGGGTGACTTGAACTGCCCCGCCGCGCTGCCGGTCCGGGCGTTGATGTAGGAGTCCCCGTCGGAGAAGTTGCTGAGCGCGACCAGGCCTCCTTGCTGCTGCCATCCCGGCACCGAGCCTGGTGCGGTGTTGTAGATCAGGCAGGGGGTGGTCCCGGCCGTGATCGCGGCGCCGATCACCTCCTCGGAGGTCTTGCCTGCAGGAATCTGCTGCCCCGTCACCTGCTCACTGGGATGGTCCTTGTTCCATGCGGCGACGACCGCCTCGCCCCACGTAACCTCCTGGGCATTGTTGGAGTACCAGATCGCGATTGGGCCTTTCGCGGCGCTTGCCTGAGAACTGGAACTGCTCGGAGCGCTGCTCCCACATGCTGCGGCTACTAGCGCGACCGCCACCAAACTGCATGCCCGTCGCCAACCCATGCCTCTCATCTCATCTAGCTCCTGGTGACGGCTCGAGAGTCGGCGAAACGCCCCGCGGTATGCTAGCACCGCGCCTCGGACCCCCACGGGCCTTCGCCATCAGCCCTGGGTATGAGCGGCGAGGACGGCCCGGGCGAGGGCGAGCCATGGGAATTGTCGGGAGGGCATTGCGTAGCAGGGCTGGTGTGGTCGTTCCTGACTACCTTGGCAGGGCGTGCCCTCTCCCTCAGCACCGGAGACCATTCGACGCAGATGCGACCGATGCGAGAAGATGATGGGAAGGGGTCCGCGACACGCAGGGACTCCGGCGAGCATCTCCGCCCCGGATTTCGGTTAGGAGGACGAAACGTCATGGCGTCAGTGGCCTTCGAGCGCGTCACCAAGCGCTACACCGCGGACACTGCCGCCGTCTCGGGTCTCGATCTCGAGATCCGTGACACCGAGTTCATGGTCCTGGTCGGCCCATCCGGGTGCGGGAAGTCGACCGCGCTGCGCATGCTTGCCGGCCTGGAGGACATCACCGAGGGCGCGATCAAGATCGGTGAGCGTGTGGTTAACGATGTACCTGCCCGCGACCGGGACGTCGCCATGGTGTTCCAGTCATATGGCCTGTATCCCCATATGACCGTGTACGACAACATGGCTTTTGGGCTCCGGCAGCGGCACACCCCAAAGCCCGACATCGAGCTAAAGGTGAGGGAGGCGAGCAGGCTGCTCGGCCTCGACAGCTATCTCCAGCGCAAGCCGCGCCAGCTGTCCGGCGGTCAGCGCCAGCGCGTGGCGCTGGGGCGGGCGATCGTGCGCAATCCGCAGGTCTTCCTCCTGGATGAGCCCCTCTCCAACCTCGACGCGCAGCTCCGAGTGGAGACCCGCATCAATCTGCAGAAGCTGCACCGCGACCTCGCCTCGACGTTCGTTTACGTCACCCACGACCAGGTCGAGGCGATGACGATGGGCGATCGTATCGCGGTGCTGAAGGACGGCGTTCTCCAGCAGGTTGCCTCACCCTCTGACATCTATGACCACCCCGCCAACATGTATGTCGCGGGCTTCATCGGCAGCCCAAAGATGAACTTTATCCCGGTCACGATCGAGGGCACCACCGCCCGGGCGGCGGGATTCCAGCTCGAGCTGCCGCGGGCGCTCGGGATTGATTCCGGCGTGCTCGGGATCCGGCCCGAGGAGGTGACCGTGGCATCAACTGGAAACAACCCACAAATCGAAATGAAAGTCGAGCTCGTCGAGGCGCCGGGCTCAGACCAATTCCTGTACGGTACGGTCAGTGGCGACAATGTGATCGCGCGTGTCGATCCGCACCTTAAGGTCGCCATAGGCGACCTGGTAAGGCTGACGCTCAACATCGACCGGCTGCACGTTTTCGACACCGCAACCGAGAATGCTGCGCTCTAGTCACCCCCTCGTCGGCCCCTTGCCCACGGCGAGACCGGCGATCCAGCCGGCGAGCGCAGCAGCCCGAAGCGCCTCCTGCGAGCCATCACATCCAACGACGACGCGACGCGGCGGCCACTTGTCACCATCCTCACGCACGAGCAGAACCGGTCGCAATGAACGCTGCACCACGTCCTCCGAAACCCGGTACGAGAAAAGTTCCTCGACGATGCCGAGCTTACGTCCCCCGACCACGATGAGCCCAGCACCCACGGCACCCGCGGTGGTAAAGAATTCCACGCGCGCGCGACCCGTAGGGCGTGTGGATTCCGGTGACTGGGCAGCCCAGCGTTTCCTCGATCAGCTTAGCCTCCGCACTGACCACCCCGGAGGCGATCGCCTGGTCGACGCCTTGTGCACCGCCGATCGTGGACGCCGGCGTCCAGACGTGAACAATATGCAGCGCCGCGCCTGAGCTCCGCGCGACGTACGCGGCGGCCCCTCGCGCATCCCTACTCGATGAAGTGCCATCGCTGGCGAAGAGGATCGTGGTCGGTGCAACGTCCTTGTGCGTCACCTTTCAGGTCCGCCTATATAGTTGGTGGACAGCGCGCGGATGGTGGGCCGCCACGCTCCGAGGGTAGTCAGTTCAGGGCCCTCGCGGACGCCGCGGGTCTCAGCCACGGCGTGCCCAGCGCAAGCGAAGCGTGTCCTCGCGCTCGCTCTGTTCTAGCCGTTCGCGGCTCGCCCTCAGCGCTCGCTCCAGCTGCGGGAGCCTGCGATGCTCGAGGAGCCGGAGACGACGACGGGTCTGCAACAGCTCGGCGTCGATGTTGGCCAGTGCGCGCTGGACGGTTGCATGTGCGGCCGCCTTTTCCACTGCATCGGCCAGAGCGTCCACCGCGCGATCCGTGGCACTGCTTCCCCCACTGGCGCTGGCAAGCGCGAGATCAGCAAACTGGCAGCGGGCGCTCTCCGGGATGGATACCGCCATGACGTTGTGCCAGTCGACGGTGATCGTCGCCGGCGCGCCGAGATGGGCCGCGACCATCGCGATCTGATGGTGATGGCCGATGCGCAATGCTCGTACGCACCAGAGTTCGGCCCGGGCGCATGCATCGATCCAGGCTGCGCGGGCCGCAGCAGCTTGAGGCTCGCGACGCTCGCGCTCCACGGCGAGGAGCCGCTGCTTGCGCGAGAGGATGTCGATCCCCCTCCGTGCAGTCTCGAGGCGACGCCGGATCCACACCTGACCGGCGCGCCCCGGCGGGACGCGGATCATGCTGCCGCCTCCGGTTTGTCGCGAGTGTTCGCCGCCATGTGCCGGGCGACGTCGGCGGGATCCAGACGCGAAAGGTCGCCGCTGGGGAGCAACGTCAGCGCCGCCCATGCTCGTTCAAGACTGTCGTCGATGCCACGATGATCGGTGCGACCCTGATTGATGAACCCTGCGTCCAGGGCATCCGCGAAGCGGAGATAGGCGCGGTCGTTCTCCGCCAGGCCCGTCTCCCCGACGAGATCGGTCAGCTCCCGGACCTGCCTGGCGTGGCTGAGGGCGGCATACACCTGACCGGCGACAGCCATGTGATCCTGCCGGGTTTGCTCTGGCCCGACGCCGTGGCGCATCAGGCGCGAGAGTGAGGAGAGCGCATCGCACGGCGGATAGATGTTGCGACTCTGCATCTCCTGCGAGAGGACGACCTGACCTTCGGTGATGTACCCGGTGAGATCCGGCACGGGGTGGGTGATATCGCCGGCCGGCATGGTGAGCACGGGAATCTGCGTCAGCGACCCGGAGCTGACCCGAAGCCGGCCACAACGCTCGTAGAGCGAGGCGAGGTCGCTGAAAAGGTAGCCGGGGTAGCCCTGCCGGCCCGGGACTTCACCGCGGGCCGCTGATACCTCGCGAACCGCCTCCGCATAACTCGTCATGTCGCACATGAGGACGAGCACATGGCCTCCGCGTTCGAAGGCGAGATGCTCTGCGACCGTGAGCGCCAGGCGAGGCGTGAGCACGCGCTCCACGACCGGATCCGACGCAGTATTGATGAAGAGGGCCAAATCGCCCGCCTGCGAGCGCTCCTCCAGGGCGTCGCGGGTCGCGTCGGCGTCCGCGTGCGTGACTCCCATCGCCGCGAACACGATCTGAAATGTCCCATCCCCCACCCTCGCCTGAGCAGCGATCTGGGCGGCCAGCTCGAGATGGGGAAGCCCGCCCACCGAGAAGATGGGCAGCTTCTGTCCCCGCACCAGCGTGGTGAGTCCATCGATCGCTGAGATGCCGGTGATGATCGGATCGCGTGGCAGCTCGCGAGCCGCAGGGTTGATGGGCACCCCGTTGACGGCGGCGAGGCGCTCACCGCGCACCGGGGGGCCACCGTCGATCGGCTCCCCTCGTCCGTTGCACACCCTGCCGAGCCACTGCGGACCGACCGGAACGCGCATCGGCGTCCCACTGAATGCGACCCGAACCCCCGACAGGCTGATTCCCGAGGTGCCCTCGAACACCTGCACAACGGCGAGATCGTCGTTGACGTCGAGCACGACACCATGACGCCGTTCCCCGGAGGCGAGCGTGATCGTGGCGTCTTCGTCCCAGCCCACCCCAGTCACATGATCGAAAACGAGGAGTGGTCCGTTGGCGCTGCGTCCGCCCGCATATTCGATCGGGATTGCGTCGATCACGTGATCGACCCCAGGAGGGCGAGCACCGCGTCCCGCACTGCGGTGACGGCGGCGACGTCCTCGGGCCCACCGCTTTCGCGTGCGGACGAGACCCGGGCGAGACCGAGTTGTTCCAGGCGGTCCGCTGCAACGCCGGCATCGACGAGCTCGAGCAGCCGCTGGTGAATGGCGAGGACCATCTCGAGGAGCGCCGCCTGCTTCTCTTCGCCGCAGTAGGCGTCTTCGGAGCTGGTGGCGTCCTGCTGGAGCACCGCTTCGCGGAGGAGCTTCGCCGAGCGGAGCGTGATTCGCTGACGATCGGGCAGGGCGGCTGCTCCGACCAGTTCCACCAGCGACTCGAGACGTTCGGACTCCGCAAGCAACGCCAACGCAAACGACCTTCGCTCGGCCCACCCGGTGTCGCCATTCTGGGCTCGGATGGCGCCGACACGTTCAGCATCGCGCGAGAAGCTCTCGTTCCAGCTCACCGCGGGGTAGTGGCGGGCATAGGCGAGATCCCGGTCGAGCGACCAGACGCAGCGGACGAACCGTCGGGTCTGGGCCGTCACCGGCTCCGTGAGATCTCCGCCCGGTGGTGAGACCGCGCCGATGATCGTCACCGATCCATGGCTGCCACCCAGGGTGGTGAAGCTCCCGGCACGTTCGTAGAACGCGGCGAGCGCCGAACCGAGCGTCGCCGGGTATCCCTCCTCCGCAGGGAGCTGATTCGTCCGTGATGCGAACTCGCGCAACGCCTCGGCCCATCGTGAGGTCGAGTCGGCGATGACGACGACGTCGTACCCCATGTCGCGGAAGTACTCCGCGACCGAGACCCCCGTGTAGATGCTCGCCTCGCGTGCCATCACCGGCATGTTCGACGTGTTGGCGATGCACACCGTGCGCTCGCGCAGGGCTCCGCCGGTTCGCGGGTCGCGCAGCCGGGCAAAGTCTTCGAGAACGTCGATCATCTCGTTGCCGCGCTCACCGCAGCCGACGTAGATGATCACTTCCGCATCGCACCACTTCGCGATCTGCTGTTGGAGGAGGGTTTTGCCGGTGCCAAACCCCCCGGGCACCGAGGCACTGCTGCCGCGGATGATCGGGTACAGGAGGTCGAGCACGCGCTGACCCGTGCGCAACAGCCGCACCTCTCCGTCTCGGGAGCGAGCGGGCCGGGGACGTCTGACCGGCCAGCGATGCGAGAGCGCCACATCGACGCCGCCGATGCGCGCGATCGCCTGACTGCTCGTCGCGTCGCCGGTAGGAGCCAACCATTCGAGGATGCCGGCCACGTCGGAAGGCACGAGGATTCGGTGTTCGAAATGCTCGCCTTCGGTGACGCGGCCGAGCAGCGCACCCGAGGTGAGCTGCGCCCCGATTGTGGCGGCAGGGCTGAAGCGCCAGGTCATCCCCGCTGCAGAGTCTCCATTTCGTCCAGGTGTGAGCCACACGGTGTCAGGCTCGAGTGGACGCAGGATGCCGTCGAAGACGCCTCCGAGCAACCCTGGCCCGAGCGTGATCGAGAGCGCCTCGCCGCGACTCTCGACCGGATCTCCCGGAGCGACTCCTCCATCGTACTCGTATACCTGCGCGGTGGCGACATCCTCATCGATACCGACAATCTCTCCGGCGAGACCGGATGCACCGATGGCCACGACATCGAACATCGCCACACCCTCGAGGCCGACGACATCGACAACGGGTCCGTTGACACGGCGAACTCGACCGGTCCGGAGCCCCGAGGACAAGCTGCTCATGTCGTTGTCTTCGCTGGGATTGCGGCCATGGCCGGCGATCCCTGACGCTCAACCAGAGCGGTCTGCAGCATCTGCTCCACCAGCGCTGGCAACGTGTAGTCGAGGCTTCGGCGCGCGAGCCGGGCGCGGATGCCTCCGACCTCAGGAGGATCGCGATCGATTGTTGCCGAGCCCCCGAGGCGGCGCCGCGCGTTGGCCTCGAGGGTGTCGAGGAGTCTGCTGTAGTTAGGGTCGTCACGAAATGACAGCGCGGCCTCCAGGGCGCGTGCTCGTGCCTCGGCCTCCACCGCATCCTGAGCCTCGAGGACCGCCGAGCGCGCCGCGCGCTCAGCAACAACTAGCTGATTCAAGCCCCGAGACTCGGCCGCGCGCCTGCCCTCCGCGCGCGCGGTGTCGATGATCCTCGCCGCCGCCTGTGCTGCCGCCGCGAGGGTCGCCGTCGCATCTGCCTGCGCCTGAGCGACCATCGCACCGGCACTGGACGACGCCATGCTGACCAGACTCCGTCGTATGGGCTCGAGCTCAGTCATGACATCACCACCCAGAGCGGGTGGCCAGGCTCATGGAGTTCCTTTCCGAGCGCCGCCGCAGCTGACCTGGTGAGCAGCACCAGGCCGACATCGTCGCGAAACCCAGCCCATGCGCGGCGCAGGGAGACTGGGTCACTCACAGCGACGACCTCGACCCCCACCATGGCAAGCGGCGCCACCCTCTGCTGCTCACCCATCGCCAGGATCCGGCTCATGTCTTGCCAATGAGCAGAAGTGCCACCACCAGGCCATAGATGGCAATCCCTTCTGAAAGGCCGACGAACACCATGGCTCGGCCGAACAGCTCCGGCTTCTCACTGATGGCGGCGAGCGCCGCGGAGCCGGTGTAGGCAACGGCGATGCCGGCGCCGATCGACGAGCCCGCCACCGCAATCGCCGCACCGATGAATGCACCGGACGTGTCAGCCGACGATGCTGCCGTCAATTGAATCGCAGCGATGCCACTCGACGCTGCCGAGATATGGCCGATGATGACAGCAACAAGCGCGAGCACGACCAAGCAGGTGGCGCCGAGGCACCACGCAGCGACGTGCGGACTCCTGTGCAGCAGGACGCCGGCGCTCACACCGCATCCGGCGGCGATGATCAGACCGACGAGAGCGACGACGATGGTAGCCGTCATGGTGTCAAGCCTCCACGATGTCGAGATGCCAGGGATGGAAGCGGCGCCCCTCCCCGACGAAAACGCGAGAAAACAACTCGTAATACTCCAACCGAAGGGCCTGAATGCCCACGACGAGTCCTTCCAGCCCGAAGGCAACCGCATTGCCGACGAAGAACACGGCAACGCCGATGATGGTCAGCCAGCCCCGGCCGGCGAGCGACGATGTCGCTGACCACACGAGGCCCTCGATGGCGGCATGCACCAGCCCAAACGCAGCGAGACGCGCGAACGAGACGAGATTGGTGCCAACCCGGATCACGGTGTCGAACACTCCGACGACCACCTCTGCGGTAGCGGCACCCCCAGAACGGGACTCTTGTTGGAGGCCGAGCGCAAGCAGCGCGAGACCGAGTGCCACGCCCACGCCCCCCGCCACCAGGAGCACGGCCTGCTGTTCGACCAACCCCGCCGTGAGAACGCCGAACGCTGCGAAGACCGAGAATCCGGCAACTCCCGACGCGGCCACGAGTGCGCGATGCCAACCACCCTCGCGGTAGCGGTTCACGATCCCCATCGCGTAGCTCCCTGAGATGAGCACCGCGCCAAATATCACCGCCGCAAGCAACAACAGCTCCGGATTGTCCAGCGGCCGGATCCAGAGGGCTTGGACAACCCCGGTGGGCCCGAAGAACTCCCCGAAGAAGATACCGAAGATGCAGGCTGAGACACCGCATGCCGTGATCAGGACCCAGGCGCGTCTCAGGGCCGGCCAGCGTCGTTGCACCCCTGCAAGGATGCCCAGGAGGACGACGACCGCCCCGTGGCCGGCGTCGGCGAACATCATCCCGAACATGAGCACATAGGTTGCGGCGGCGAAGAGGGTCGGGTCGATGTCGGCATACGGAACCACCCCGAAGCTGTCCACGAGCACGTGAAAGCGAGATCTCCCGAGGCTCTCTGCCAGCTGGGTCGGCGGTTCGACCCACCGTGGCCGCGGCAGTTCGACGACCGTGCCACCGAGCTGCTCCATCCGGTGCGAGAGGTCGGGCCGCTCTGCCGTCGGCACCCATCCCAGCCAGGCGGCGACCCCGTCGTGATGGACGCCGGCGGCAGCCAGACGACGGAGCTGCTGCTCGCCGGCCAGCAGGTCCCGGCGGCCGTCGTGCTCGAGTTCCGCCGGATCGCGCCTGGCTCTCGTCACAGCGGCCGGTGCGTCGCCGACATCGGGACCCAATCGGCGAAGCGCCTCGCTGACGTCGTCTTCAGGCGTGGTTCCAGTCTCGTCGAGGTCGACACATCCGGCGGCGGCCACCTCGATGAGTCCAGCGCGAACGTTGTCGTCGGGAATGAGGATCGCAGCCCGCGACATCCGAACGGCACCCGCACGGTCAGCCGGCGGCATCGAGTTGCCCTCCCCCGACGCCCGCGGCGATCTCGAGGGCGGTGGCGATCCGGCGGGCTGATGCGGCGAGTGTGGTGACCGCGCCCAGGGCGGGCCCGCGACCACCGACCGGCTCGTGGAGCAACTGCAGCCCCTCCTGTCGCACCTGTGCCCACCAGCGTTCCTCGGCGCGCCACATGTCGCCGGGCAACCACGTCGCCGCGGTCACCCACCGCCACGACGAGGGCAATGACGGTGGCTTCGAAGCCATCAGGTCGGCTCGCGCGCGCCCAGCCAAACGCTCGCGGAGTGCAAAGAGCCACGCGGCCGCATCCGCCCAGATCCTAAGCTCGGGAGAGGCATCTCGCGCCCGCCGGTGCCACCTGTGGCGGAGCCACATTCGGATGGCATACGCATCGTCGCCTCCGGGATCGCCCCATGCGGATGCCCCCATGAGGCGGCGGATATCCTCCGCATTGCTCGTGCCGCCGAGGCTCTTCGAGATGAGACCGAGACGCCCGAGCTCATAAGGAGTTGCAGCGGACGCACCTGCGAAGTACGCCAGCCGATCCTCGATATTCCTGATTTCGAACCAGGCCACACAGCTCCGGACCACCTCGACACCCTCGGACGGGAGCCAGCCCGCCAGAACCCGCAGCTGCCAGATGAGCGTCTCAAAGACTGCCCGCTGGGCGGCCTCGACACTCGTCGCGGAGCCAGTGTCGCGGATCCATCTGGTCTGACCGAGAACCGCGACAGCCGGCTCGAGTCCCGGCGTCTTCGCCACACTCGACGCGACGTCGATCGCCTCGGTTGCTGCGAGGCCACGCGCGCGAACATCTCCCGCGATCCATCCGGCGCTCATCGATCGACCTCGCCCGCTTTCGCCAGCGACCGGAGCTGCTGCAGCACAGCACTCGCCACCGCGGCCGCTCTGAGGTCGCCGCTCTCTCTGATCGCCGCAGCCTCTGTTCGGCCGCGCGCGAGGAGTTGCTCTCGCTCAGACGCCGATCGTTCGAGTCGTTGTTGCGATGCCCGCGCCATCACAGCGAGCGACCGCTCCATTGCACGCGCGATTCTGGTTTCTGCGTTGGCGGCGGCTTGCGTACGGATCCGATCAGCTTCGGCACGAGCGGCCTCGATGACGGCGTCCACCTCGTGCTGGACGGTATCCAACGTGGCAAACACGGGGGCCAGTTCGGATGCACGTGCTGCCTCGGGATCGACCGGAGGCGCGACTCCGGCCATTGCTGCACCCGGAGGAGACAACCGGCGGAACCGCTGGAGCATGCTGGCCATGGCTGCCGAAAGGATCGCCGATTCCCATTGGGGCGCAACAGGGCCGATCGTCCTGATCTTGGAGACACCGCCAGCCGCGACGGTTGCCGGAGCGCCGATGCCAAAGTCCTCGATTGACGTGCCGTATGGCCTGCCCTCTCTTGACAGCGGCCTCTATTGGGTCCCCGGATTGATGGGACACTCCGTCGATGGACCACATGGTTCCAGCCACACCCGCGGACCCGGCTCGGCGTCATGTGATCGAAACGCTTGTTTCGCTGATCGCCTTCGACGGCGACACGGTGCGAAAACGCAAGCAGTCAGTGAGGCTCCCATTCATCGACCTCACCACTCCTGAGTCGCGGCTTGCTGCGTGCCCGCCAGGGAGATCGAACTGAACCGCCGGCTCGCGCTCGATGTCTACCTCGGTGTCGATGAGATCCGGGAGCCGGACGGCTTGCTCATCGACGCGGCGGTGGTGATGCGGCGGTTGCCGGGTGACAGGCAACTGTCCACCCTCATCGCCAGAGGATCCGACGTCGCGATGGAGCTGACTCGCACGGCTCACGTCCTGGCCGCCTTTCATTCGAGGGCTGTTCGCAATCCGGAGATCGACCGCGTTGCGACGGTCGACGGACTGGCCGCACGCTGGGAGACGGACCTGGACGAATGGGACCCTCTGATTCAGCGCGTGCTCGGCATGCCGCATCGGGATCGAGAGCGCACGCTCGTCCGGCGCTATCTCGAGGCGAGGACCGGGCTTCTTGAGCGCCGGATCGCCGACGGCCACATTGTCGACGGTCACGGTGACCTCCGTTCGGACTCGATCTTCTGCTTGTCGGACCGGCCGCGGCTGATCGACTGCCTCGAGTTCGACGCGAATCTACGGTTCGGAGACGAGCTTGCCGACGTCGCGTTCCTGGCAATGGACCTCGATGGCACGTCCCGATCTTGCCGACCACTTCGTGCGCGCATACGCCCGCTTCGCAGGGCCACGACCTGAATACGCGGGAGTTGCGCTCTGGTGTGTTAATTGCACTGGGATGATCCCGGTGTGTGCGTCAACGGCCGTAGTCCACAACCCCGCAGAGGAGGTCCAGATGGCTCGACGGGAGCGTCGGAAGTTCAGCGACGAGTACAAGGCCGAGGTGGTCCGTCGGCGACCCCACTGCAACCCAATGGGGCTCCATTCGTATTCGAAATGGTCCCCATGAGGGAGTGGAGCGGGAGAAGGGGTTCGAACCCTCGACCCTTACCTTGGCAAGGTAGGCTTCTAATTCTGTATTCGGGAGGGGTCGAAAATGACCTGTAAACGAGTACTTACCCCCAACTTCCACGGGGCTCAACGCTGAGCACACGGGGATCCACGCTGACCACACCGGCGTCCACGCTGATCACAACGAAGGCTGCAGGTGGGGGAGGCCTGCGCCGCCCCGAATCCAGGCGCTCGACGGCCGGCAGCAAGCCCGCAGGCGTGGACCGGTGCCGAGGAAGACCACCCTCGCCTGCGGTAGGAAGATCTCGGCGCGGCGATCCTTACACTGTCCTGCGTGGCGCAGAGCGAAGGGTCGGTCGATGACCAAACGAGTGGCGCACCCCTGCGGGCGGGAGCGTACGACCGGTACGACACAACCTTCGGTTCCCGTGGCACCTCCTGCGCTGCGTGGCTCTATCGCCCCAGAGGCGTCGAGCGGCCACCGATCGTTGTCCTGGGCCATGGGTTCGCCGCGATCCGTGCGCTGCGCCTGGACGCCTATGCCGCGCGTTTCGCGGAGGCTGGCTTCGCCGCGCTGGTTTTTGACTATCGGGGGTGGGGCGACAGCGCCGGTCAGCCGCGGAGGGTGCTGGACATTCGCGGCCAACAGGCGGACTGGCGTGCCGCAGTCGCACACGCCCGAACCCTCGATGGCGTTGACACCGACCGAGTCGTGGCTTGGGGCTCCTCTTTCGGTGGCGGCCACGTCCTGCACCTGGCAGCTGAGGACCGACAGCTGGCTGCGGTCATCGCTCAGGTCCCGCATATCAGCGGTCCCGCGTCGGCCTTCGCGCGCTCTCCTCAAGCCGTGGCCCGCTTGACGGCCGCTGCGCTGCGCGACCAGGTCGGCGCGCTTCTGGGTCGACAGCCATATCGGGTTCCGGCGGTCGGTGAGCCCGGCAGTACGGCGATGATGACGTCGCCCAACGCATTCCCGATGCTGAGGCGCCTCGCCGGCGCGAGATATGACGAACTCCTTGCCGAGAACGACGTCGCTGCACGCATCGCGCTCCGGGTCCCGTTCTACTCCCCCGGCCGCGTGGCGGAGAGGATCACGGGTCCTGCGCTCGTGCAGCTGGCGAGACATGACGTCGTGACCCCGTACCACGTTGCCCTGAAGGTCGCACGACGCATCCCTCGAGGGGAGACACGCACCTACGATTGCGGCCACTTCGAGCCCTACGTCGAGCCCTACTTCGACTCCGTGGTCAACGACCAAATCGACTTTCTCAGGCGGTACGTTTGACCCGAGGCGATCCCGGCCACGTGCGTGGCCTCAGTTCACGAACCATGCCGGCGGAGGGAAGCAGAGGACACATGGGCGTTACCCGATAAGGCGGACCACCATGTTGTGGGGGACAACCCCGCAAGAGGAGGCCAGGTGGCTCGATGGGACCTCGAGAGTGGGCTTGATCCGCGGCACCCGACACGTTGCTAGGCCGAAGACGCAGCGGTGGGCTGAGCTGTCTTCAGGCAGAGCCGCGACCACGGCGCTTGGTCGCCCGGGTAAGCATGGGCACCGTTCGCTTGAGCCAGTGGCGAAAGCCGCCGGCGCCGCCGCTGGGGGCTTCTGGCATGGCAGTGGTACCCTCGGATCATGACCCGTGCCGACCTTCACCGTCTTGTGGATGAGTTGCCGGAGGAGGCAACGCTGTAACGGATCCACGCGGCTGTCGCTCCATGCGTGAAGACTTGTCACACACGGGGTCACGCTCCTCACCGCGGCTCTGATCGCCCGTCGTGGTCCGGATAGGATGGCGTCCATGGAGCCGTCTCCCCCATTGTCCAGTCGGCCCGCGAGCCAGGCTGAATGCCGCAACGTGACGCATCCAGCACCCGATGCCGGCGAAGCTTTGGGCTTCGCCCTTGCCCTCCGGGCTGAAGACTGCTGGGACCTGTGTAGCTCACGCGCCGCGCATTACGGCTGGGTCGGCCGGCCTCCCGACGCGAAGTACGTCGAGCGGTCGCGAGGCATCAACTGGCTCGCGACGGTCATGACGGCGCGCTGGATCGCCTATCGGGTGCCGGTCTCGCCTGAGGAGATGCTCTACATCGCCGACCGCGGCGACCTGGCTGCGTCGCTCCAGCAGTCGACCGTCAACTTGACAAGGGCGCATCTGATCTGGCGGGACACGATCGTCGAGATACTTCGTGAGGAAGCCTTACGCCTCGGCACCCCCCGCAGCGTCCTCTCCGACGCGCTCAACGCCGTGCGGGTGAGCTTCGACGCCAGCCTGGTCCAAGTCGCGCGCGCCTTCGACCAGCGTATGGATGAGCTCACACGCGACCTGGCCGCGGAGCGCGAAGCGCTTCTTCATTTGTCGCTCCATGACCCCCTCACCGGGTTATCCAACCGTGTGCTGCTGTATGACCGCATCAACCAGGCTGTGTTGGTCTCCAAACGCGAAGGAACCACGTTTGCAATATTGGCCATCGATCTCGACGGCTTCAAGGCTGTGAACGACAGCCTCGGTCATGGTGGCGGAGACGTCGTTCTTCAGCAGATCTCGGGGCGCTTGCTGGAGGCGGTGCGCGAGTCCGACACGGTGGCGCGATGGGGCGGCGACGAGTTCACGATCCTGCTCTCCGGGGCAAACGACGAGTCGGCATCCGCGTTAGCAAGAAAACTGCAGCACACGATCGCAAGCCCTGTCAGAGTCGCAGGACAATTGGCAGTCGTGGGCGCAACCATTGGGGTCGCGTCATACCCCAAGGCCGGGAGCGATCTCCAGGCACTTCTGAGTTCCGCTGACCGTGCGATGTATCGAGGCAAGCGCGAACGAGGTGCACGCTCGACAACCTAGTGTGTCATGCGAACAACGCGGCATCTGGGTAGGAGGCACCGCTCTGCGGCCACTGTGACTTCCGCGCCCGAGTGGATCGGGGCGGACTCTCGCCGGCGTGGGGACCGCTTGTGGCGGACGACAGCCGCGAAGAGCTTGATGCTCCGCACGCGCTCATAGCCACCGCCGCCGGCACGACGGCGCCCATGAGGCGAGGAGCGACGACCTCGAAGTCAGGCGCTGCCGACAAGCGCCACGTTCACGACATCACCGAACCTGCTGCCGGCGGTGGAAGAAGCGCACTCGATTTCAACGAGCGACGCAGGGAGAGGGACACGACCGCCCAGGCTGGAATGAAGAGGATGGCGGCGCCCAGGAGGTCACCGAACGGCTGCCCTCCCGACGTGGTCGTAATGACATTCGTGTACCCGAATGTGGGCGACCCGGGGACGACGAAATAGCTGACCAGTGCGGAGGCCCCAGCGATGAGGCCAAAGAGCGCACCGAATCCATAGAGGGTGGTGAAGGCGATGGTTGCATCCGTTTTCCCCCAAGAAACGTAATGCTGCGGGGCTGTGCCGGGCGACGTCGTTGCGGTGGAGAGGGAGGATGTCGCCGTGGCCACCGTGCAGTGCGTGTACCGCATCGCCGCCGTCCAGCCACCGGGCGGTCGGCCGATGAGCGCAGCCGCCTACCTGCGGGGCCGGCGCCAGAGGCTGTGAGCGGCCCCGGTGCCGGGCCATGCCGCCCGGGGCCGTGTGCCATGCTTGGCGCATACGCGGACCTTTTTTTGAGGGTGGCCGATGCGGCGTCTCGGGGGAAACGTTTCGACGAGGGTCGCTGACGCGCTCCGCGGTCTCGACCGCCGCCTCCACATCGACCGCGGTGGAGGCAGCGAGTGGGCCTGGGCCGTCCCCGCCGCCGCCTTCGTTGTGACGGTGACCATCCTCGTCACCGCCGGTGTGATGAGCGGAGTGTGGGCCGCCGAGTACATCCCCACCGGCCTCGTCGTCGGGCTCGTCATCGCCGGCCTGCTGGTCGCCTGCGCGGTGCCTGAGGAGGTGCCTCCCGACATCGACCACGGCGACCGCGGTCCCGACCGTGAGCCGCCCTCCACACCTCCGCGCTTCGACCCGGACATCTGGGTCGCGCTGCTGGCCGGGTCCAGCACGGATCCCGAACCGTCCGGCGATGAAAGGCTCCGTCAGCCGGTCGGCGCCGCGCCGTAGCTGACCCGCACCCCGGGCACCGGCCGGCGCGACACCCCACCAGCACGCCGCGGTGCCCACCCTGTACATAACACCGCATGGCCGCGACGACCAAGCTGACGACAGCAGACCCCACGCTGGCGCGCAATCGCCAGGCGTCGCACGAGTACTTCATCCTGGAGACCTTCGAGGCGGGGATCGCGCTCGCCGGTACCGAGGTCAAGGCGCTGCGCGACGGCCGCACCCAGCTGCGCGAGGGCTACGTGCGCGTCGAGGGTGGAGAGGCGTGGCTGCTCGGCGTCAACATCGCCGAGTACACCCAGGGCCACCGGTTGCATCCGTTTTCCCCCAAGAAACGTAATGCAACGCCTGCGGCCGTCCTGGACAGCCTCGAGGTGCCGGTCGGCAAGGCCAGCTGAGCTCGCCGACTGCGGACCGGCGCGGGCCCATCCGTGCCGCGGTGCACTAGGCTCCCGAGTCGAGATGCGATCCTGGTTCGACGGGAATCGGCCGCGTGCGCTCGCGCTGCTGGCGATCGGCGTCGTGGTGCTCGCCACAGTGGTCAGTCGCCTACCAGTGCTCGGGGTCGGCGAGATCGACTGGGACGAGGGCGTGTACTGGCTCTCGATGCAGTCGATGCGAAGTGGTCACGCGCTGTTCGTGTCCGTGTACAGCTCGCAGCCGCCCGCCTTCCTGCTCTTCGCGGAGCCGCTGTGGGCGGTGCTCGGCGCCGGCATCGTCGCCGGGCGTGCGGTGATGCTCGCCTGGGGCGCCGTCGCCGTCGTGGCGGGGAGCGTGATCGGATGGCGGCTTGGGGGGAGGGTCGCCGCTGTGGCTGCGGCGGTGACGCTGGCGGTAGACCCGCTGATGGTGCGGCAGTCGGTGGTGCTCCAGGCAGACGGGCCCGCCACCGCCCTGGGGCTGGTCGCCGTCGCCCTGGCGGCGGTGGCGCTTACGTCTGCGAGCCGGCACTGGGGCCTGGCGGCTGCCGGCCTGGCCGGGGCGGCGCTCGCCGTCGGGCTCCTCACCAAGCTCCTCGACGTCGCTGTCGTCCTGCCGCTGCTGACTGTGTTGCTGAGTCGCAGCAGATGGCGCCGGCTTCTTCCCGCGGCTGTCCTGGGAGGGATCCTGGCCGCCGGGGCGATCCTCCTCCCACTCCACGACGCCTGGCAGGCGATGTGGAACCAGGCCGTGGGGCTCCATCTCGACACCCAATCGGCGACGTCCGGCATCAGCGTTGCGGACGCCCTCAAGATCCGCTGGCACCTGGCGGCGATTGCGGCGGTCGGGGCGATTATCGGCTGGCGGCGACACCGGCGGCTGGTGGTCGCCGGTGTCGTGTGGTTCGCCGCGGCGGTGGCGGCCATGGCAGTGACACACCCGCTCTGGCCGCACCACGCCGTATCGGTGTCGCCGGCTTACGCCCTGCTCTGCGGCGCCGGGGTGTCGTCCGCCTTCGAGTGGCTCAGTCACCTGGGACGGCGCGACTTTGTCTATGCGGGCACGGCATCCGCTGCCGCGCTCGTGCTGGCCGCTTCGATCTTCCTCTGGTCCGGGCTGCGCGGACTCTCGCCGACGACCGACTTCAGTGCGCTGGCCGGCGCGCTCGACGCACACACCTCCGCGACGGCGCAACTGGTCGGCGACGACCAGTACGCACAGGCGCTGGCCAACCGTGCCGCACCCCCGGGATTCGTGGACACGTCGAACACGCGGATGTATGCGGAACCGGGCGCGCTGCAGGGATTGGAGGCTGCAGCGGACGGTGCGCCACCGGTGTGCGCTGTCCTCTTCTCGAGCGGGCGCTTCGCACACCTGCCGGGCTTCGCCGCATGGGTTGCTCAGCGCTACCCGGTCGCCGTGAGCCTCGGCGGCTCACAGACGCTTTTCCTCGCGCCCGGGTGTGCGTGATGGTTGCCTCGCCGCCTCGCGCGCAGCGCCGATTCCACCGCGTTGCTCCTCTTGCCGGGGTGCTTGCCGTGGGTGTCGTGGTCCGCGCCGTGCTCATCCCGATCACCCACGGTCCCGACTTCACGGTGTGGGATCTCGCCTCTCGCGCGACCCTGAGCGGGGTCAACGTGTACGCGCATCACCCCGCGTACACGGGCGGCCCGTACTCGTACTTCCCACTCTTCCTCTACATCGAGCTGCCCATGCAATGGCTGGCGATCCACACCGGCCTGTCGTTCACCATCCTGGGCAAGCTGCCGATCGCCGGCGCTGACCTGCTGGCCACCCTGCTCATCGTGCATGAGCTGCGACGTCAGGGTTCGAGTCGACGCGTGCAGGCGGTCGCTGCAGGACTCTTCTTCCTCAACCCGCTGGTGCTCTACAACGGGGCGTTCTACGGCCGCTTCGACAGCGTCTGTGTGGCCCTGCTGATGCTCGCTGTGACCACACATCGCGCCGGGCATCCTTTCAGCTGGCGCTTCTCCCTGGCATATGCGTCGTCGATAGCGGCCAAAACATTCCCGGTTTTTCTTCTGCCCTGGGTGGTCCGGCGCGGGCGAACCGGGGCGGTGCGCGTGGTGTTGACAGCGGGCGTAGTCCTGTTTGTTCTCGCGGCCCCATACATCATCACCAGCCCGGGCGCCTTTGTGACCGACATCCTGTACAGCGCCGACAAGCTGCCCGGGGGGCTGTCATGGCAGGTCGTGCTGCATGGCCTGCCCGCAGCGGTGCAGGTCGACATCGGAGACGTCATGCTCGGCGTCTTCGTGCTTGCCGCAATCGCGGTCGCGTTCGTCGAGGAGTTCAGCCTTGCTGCGGCGGCAACCATGCTGCTGTTCCTGGTCCTCAGCAAGCAGGTCATCGAGCAGTACCTGATCTGGCCACTCCCCTTCCTGGTGCTGCTCGCGGCCGGCCGGGGTTCACGCTCCGCATGGCTGCTGATCGCCGAGCTGACAATGGCGGGCATGCTCGTCAACGCGTACTTCCACCCATTCGGGTTGCAGCCCGCGGTGATCAACGTTGGGTTCGCCGCCGCCGTGTTGGCCACGCTGGCACGCATGATCTTCAGCGAGCGCGCCCGCAGCGCAGCCGCGGTGGCGCGAGGTGCCCAACCGGTGGCGGCGGTTGCGGCCAGCCTCGCTGTCGGTTCGGGGCCATAGCGTGGACGTTGCCATCGGGTTGCATCCGTTTTCCCGCAAGAAACGTAATGCTGCCTTAGCGCGCCAAGGCACGGCCCGGTTCGGACACCGACCCGAACGGAGCGGGAGACGAGGCTCGAACTCGCGACCCTTACCTTGGCAAGGTAGCTTTCTAATTCTGTATTCGGGAGAAGGCGAAAATGGCCTCAGGGCGACTACTTACACCCAATTTCCACGCGGATCACACGGGGATCCACGCCGACCACAGGGGCGTCAACGCTGATTACAAAGCGCGGCAATCGTGAGGGAAGGCGGTAGCCGCTTCGAATCGTCTCTCCCCAGCTTCCCCGAACGTTTGGTAGACGCGTGTTGAACCTCCGATTTCGGTCGGTCCAGTCGGGTCGGCAACGGCACGGCTTACGCGCGCCCTGGAGCTTCCCGCGTAACGAGAGGTGCGTTAGGCGCAGTTGCGGCTGGCGCGACCTGGGAGACGGGGACTGTGGCGCGAAGCGTCGTCCCAACGCCGGGCGTCGATTCGATCTGTAACGTCCCCCCGAGCGCGTCCAGCCGGTCTTCCATGTTGGTCAACCCAGCGCCCCGCACAACTGCGGTCACGTCGAACCCGCGTCCATCATCGGTCACCTCGACAAGCAACTGCTTCTCATCCGTGCGCAGCCGCACCGTGACTGCTGAGGCCACCGCGTACTTCTGCACGTTCTGCAGTGCCTCCAGCGTGCAGAAGTACAGGGCTGCCTCGGTCTCTTGCGGATAGCGTCCGACGCCGTCGGCGTCGACGTGCACCGGGAGCGTTGCCTTCCCTGCCTGCGACGTCAGTGCTGCGGCGAGGCCCTTCTCGGCAAGCAGAGGTGGATAGATGCCGCGGGCGAGGTCGCGCAGCGTTTCCAGCGCTTCATCGGCGTCGTGCTTGAGCGCGACGATGGTCGCCTTGGCTTTCTCCGGATCCCTCGTCGCCAGCATCTCCACGAGCCCCAGCTTCACCTTGATGGCGACCAGGTGCTGCTGAGCGCCGTCATGGAGGTTGCGTTCCAGCTTGCGTCGCTCGTCGTCCTGGGCGGCGACGAGCCGTTGCCGGGATGCGCGCAGGTCGTCCAGACGGGCCTGTAGGTCGGCGGTGAGTCCCACGTTCTTGAGCACCAATCCCGCCTGGTGGGCGAGGTCGTCCATCAGCTTAACCTCGATCGGGGTGAGCGTCTCACCGCGGCGCTTGGTGACCGTTAGGGCACCGAGCAGCTCACCCTGATGGCGGACCTCCACGGTGTGATCCGTCTGTGGAATTGCCGGCGGCTTCGCGCCGCCAAGCTGGATCGGCGCGGCCACCGGCGACTCGAGCGGGAACGCTGCTGCACGTCGCAGCGATCCCCCGCTGCCCAGCCAGACCTCGGCGAGGTCGGCCGCGGTCCCTTCCGCCAGGACGCGCGCCATGCGCGGCAGCACCTCGTCGCTGGCATACGACTCGGCGACGCGTTCGGAGAACTGGGACAGCACCTCATAGGGAGTGGCACGCTTCCCGTACACGAGATGGTTGGCAAACTTCTGCAGGCGTTCCCGAAGTGGCTGGAACCCGAGCGCGACGATCGCTGTAGCCAGGATCGACAGCCCCAGGTTGGGCTTGCCGCCACTGCCGACCAACGTGCCGATGCCGACCGCGATGCCGACGTATACCGCGGTGATGAAGGCCGCCAGCGAGCCATACACCAGGGTGCGGCTGATGACGACGTCGATGTCATAGAGGCGGTATTTCAGGACGGCTACGCCCGCGCCGAACGGCACCGCCAGGATCCCAATGATTGACACGTCCTGCAGCCATACGACACTACCGGAGGTCACCTGGCCGGCCAGGCGGCTGGCACCAAACGCCACTGCGTACAGCGCCATGGCGTACATTACGATCCGGATCTGGTGCCGCTCTTCGGTTTGACCACGGCGGTACCGGAGAACGAGCGAAATCACCGCGAGCATCGCCAGCAACGGCAGCAAGAGCAGTACGCCGCTGACGACGTCGACGGCGGCGAAGAGAATGCCTTGTGGGCGCAGCGGGTTGACGGCGCCAGGGACGTTGAAGTCGCGAGGATCCGTGTCCATTGTGCCGGCGACATAGGCGAGGGTGAGGGTGAACGCCGCGACCCAAGCAACCCAGCGCCAGCGGCGCGAGAGCAAATTACCTGTTGGGAAGAGCAACCCTACGAAGATGGCAACCAGCCCGATGGCAGGGATCCATATGTTGTTCTCGAGCGCAAGGACTAGATCTCGACCGGGAAGCCCGAGGATGTCCGCAGATCCGGCGTAGAGCTTCATCAGGTTATCGAGCAGGAAGATCAGCCCTCCGGTACCAAGGAGCCAGCCGATGGGGTTGTCGGGCCGTCGCCAAGCGATGAATGCTCCAAGACCAGCGAGCCCTACGAATGCCACGCCGCTCAGCACCACGATGCCGGCTGAGGTCCCGCCGTAGCCCTGGCCCACTTGATGGCCGCCGTTCAGCCGTAGCAACAGCTGGGCGGCGAGGAGGATGGCTGCCATGACCGCCATCGCCGCGGCGGCGAAGCGTAGCTGGGTTCCGCTTCGCTGCTGACCTGCCGCCATCGAGTTATTCATCTTCGTGCTGGCCATTCCAGGCGAGCCGACGTCTCCGCAGGCCCGAGCGTGCTGTCATGAACGGCATGATATGGAGGGTCTGACCGGCTGTCGATGGTGCAGCCGCCCCGTTGGGGCGGGTGCTGGCACTCATTATCGTGTGGGCATGGACGAAAGTGCCTCGACCTCTCGGAACCGCGAATCTACAGGATCCAAACGCGACTTTCCGCCACGTTACAAACCCTTTGATGATGAGCCGCAAGGGGCTCGCCAGCTACCTCGAGTTCCACCGCCGCTCGGTGGCCATCTGGGGTGCGCTGGCACTTCTCCTCGCGGTCAGCGCGGTGGTCGCGCCGACGAGCGTCAGCGGCTCGTCGCTGTCGGACATCGCGCCGTTCGCGGCGGTGCTTGCGCTGGTCGCACTCGGCCAGGTCTTGGTGGTGATGACCGGCGGCATCGACCTGTCGGTCCCGGCCGTGGTCACGTTGGTGGGCACGCTGATCGTCGGCATCTCGCAGGGCTCCGATACCGCGGCCGTGCAGGCGATCGTGGTGGCGTTGGTGGTGGCCACGGCGGTCGGCCTCGTCAACGGCGGCCTGGTGGTGGTGGTGCTGGGACTGAACCCCCTGGTGGTGACCCTCGCCGTCGGCAGCATCGTCTCGGGCGTGACCCTCTGGTATCGCGAGGGAGTGGCGCAGGAGGCCAGCGTCCCCGGCGCCGTCGCCAACTTCGGCACGCACCGCTTTCTCGGCCTCAACGTTCTGGTCTGGCTGGCGCTGCTGTTGGGGATCGTCCTCACCGTGGTGGTCACGCGCACGGCCACCGGGCGCCGGTTCCAGGCAGCCGGCACCAATCCACGTGCCGCGTGGATCGCCGGCGTTCCGGTCACGCGCTACACGATCGTCGCGTACGCCTCGGCCGGGCTCATCTACGGACTCGCCGACGCCCTGCTGGCGGCCTTTCTGCGCAACCCGAACCTGGACGTGGGCACGCCGTACCTGCTGGCTCCGATCGCCGCGGTGGTCCTGGGAGGAGCCGCGCTCAGCGGAGGCATCGCGAGCATCCCAGCGACCATCGCGAGTTCGCGTTAACAGGCATAGCCGCCGCGGTGCTCGGGGGGCCAGCCTCTTCGGTGGCCGGGGTTCGTTCATCGGCGCGATCGTCGGCGCGCTGCTGTTCTCGCTGATCGTCAACATCATCCCCCTGCTCGGCTGGAGCTCCGCGATCGGCCTGATCGCCTCGGGCGTCTTCACGTTGCTGGCGGTGATTCTGTACTCCGGGCAGCGTCTCTGGACCGGTCTCGCCGCGGCTCTGCGGTCAGGCGGAGGGGGGCGCTTCCGACAACGCCGGGGAGCTGCCTGAGGCGACCTCGGACGCTGCCTGGATGCCCGCGAGGGTCAATGGAGGTGCAATGAAGGCGTCGGCGCCCGGGGCGAGCTAGCCCGCCTGGTCCGCGGCCTCGTAGGTTGGGCCATCTGGAGCCTGGGCTGGCGGGCGGGTTCTCCGTCTACCGAGGTCTCGATGTCGCGGGCGGCGACGCTGCGTCGTATCCTCGTCCGGACCGCACGCATCCCGGCGGCGGCCTGCCCGGAGGCGAAGGAGACCGGCACATGACCGTCGACACCGAGCGCATCGACGCCGAGCGCGAGCGCATCCGGAGTGCCCACCTGCGCGAGCGTGGCCGCCGCCCCGCCACCACAGCCCGCGGCGTCCACCACGTCGCCCTGCTCTCATCGGACGTCGAGCGGACCATCCGCTTCTACCAGGATCTGCTCGGCTTCCCCTTGATCGAGCTCTTCGAGAACCGTGACTACCGGGGCTCCAACCATTTCTTCTTCGACATCGGCAACGGCAATACCATCGCCTTCTTCGACTTCCCCGACCTCGGACTCGGTGCCTACGCCGAGGTCCTCGGTGGGCTCCACCACCTCGCCATCTCGGTGACGCCTGAGCAGTGGGAGAAGGCCAAGGCCCGACTCGACGCCGCCGGGGTTGAGTACAAGGTAGAGAGCCGGGTCTCGATGTACTTCCGCGACCCCGACGGGGTCCGGCTCGAGTTGATCGCCGACCCGCTCGGGGAGATGTACGGGTCGACGCTCATCTGAGCGCATGCCAACCTCGGCGGCATGGCCCTCCCATCGTCCATATCGGCCCGGGGGCGGGGCAGCCAACCACATCGCAACCTTGGGTGGCCTCGCAGAGGCGATGTGGCCTGACCAGCGAGGCTGATGCGGATACAAGGATGGGCCTCTCCCGGTGACGATGCATCCACGCCGCGGTCAGCGGTTGGTCGGTCTCGGAAGGAGCACTCAGGCGGCGACCCCGGTCGCGTCGTTCGTCAAGCGCATGGCGGCCGACACTGGGCGCCCCGACCATTCCCACCGCACCGTGGCGAGTGCGGCGGTCTCCACGACGTGGCCGGCGGCCCGGCTACTTGGTGTAGTTGGAGGTGGACGGGTACGGTGTCGTCTCGACCAGCGTGAGGGTGGACCCAGAGCACGAATAGGTGCCGGATCCGGGCGCGGGATCGGGCGGCGCCGTGGAGTTCGGCTCGTGGACGCCGTCAAGCACGTAGTTGGTAAACGTGAATTGGCCTGACCCCCCACTGTCTACCCACTGTCCCGCCATCGCGTGGAAAGTGAACTGTTCGGTGCCCCGGAGAACAAAGCTCAACGTGTGACCGCCCCCGGACCCGGAGTACGGGGCGGCGCTGGAAGGGTCGTCGGTTTCGTTGCCCGCGGCGGTCAGCGTGAACACGAAACCGGCTGCACCGGAGATCGTGATGGTGGCACCTGGAACCGTGCTTGTGTCGACATAGCTACGTGTTGTCCCCGTCCAGCGCCCGACCACGCACGGATCGCCGATGGCGAGCAGAGTTGCGGTAGGAGTCGCTGTCGCACTGGGAGCCACGGTGGACGTCGGCCTCGCAGTCGACGGAGTCGGTGAACTCCCGCTTCCGCACGCGGTCGCGAAGAGCGACAGGGAAACGATCCCGCAGCGTAGGAATCTTGTTGGTATCGGCATTCCTTCGCAACCTCAATTACGCTTCCCGTACCGGAGCGTAGCCTACGCGCCCCATCGCCAGCTTGGTGGCGAGATCAGCCGACGGCGGTGCCGACAACTACGACACCGGTCCCGTAGGTGAGCAGGAATAGCGCGCTGAGCACGAATAGTGCGCAGGTTCCCCGGGGGTGGGTTGGCGAAGCTGGAGAAGGAGGGATGTCCCATCGTGGCCGCGCCGCGGTATGACACGGTGACCGGCAACTCGCGCATGCAGCGCCTCGGCGATGGCGTGAAGGTCACCCTGAGGCAGCATCGCAAGCAGCCCTGCCACGCGGCGTTCATCACTAGCCGAGGCGAGGTGGCGTATGTCTGCACCGACCGCGGCCGCCACGCCGGCGAGGCCGGCAGTGGCGTCCTCGACCTCAAGGCCGTGGAGCGGGAGAAGGGGTTCGAACCCTCGACCCTTACCTTGGCAAGGTAATGCTCTACCACTGAGCTACTCCCGCTCGCGGCGGCGAGTATATCGCAGGCCTCGCGAGGCCCCAGTCAGTGCCCGGTGAACTCAGTCGCGCGCTTGCTCATGAACGCCATCACGCCCTCGCCGAAGTCGCTGGTCTGCGCTGCGGCCGCCTGGGCATCCGCTTCGCGGGCCAGCTGGGTGTCGAGATCGCTGTCGTGCGAGAGGCTGAAGAGCTTCTTGATCATCCCCGCGGAGCGCGGGCCGCGGGCGAGGCGGCCGGCGAACTCCGCCGTACAGCGGGCGAGATCCTCGTCGGCCACCACGCGGTGCACCAGGCCCAGTCGCAGCGCCTCCGCGGAGTCGACGGTCTCGCCGAGCATGGCCAGCTCGAGCGCCTTCGCCGTGCCCACCAGGCGGGGGAGGAAGTAACTGCTGCCGGCGTCCGGCACCAGGCCGATGCGCACGAAGGCCTGGATGAAGGACGCCGACTCTCCGGCAATGCGGAAGTCAGCTGCCAGGGCCAGGGACATCCCCGCGCCGGCGGCAACCCCGTTGACCGACGCCACCACCGGCTTCTCCAGGTCGCGCATGGCGTGGATCATCGGGTGGTAGTGATCGCGGAGATGGCCGCGAATATCGACGTCGGGGTTGTCCATGCCGGCGCGCAGGTCCTGCCCGGAGCAGAAGCCCCGTCCGGCGCCGGTGATGACCACGACGCGGACGCTGTCATCGGTGGCGGCCTCGCGGCAGCCACCGGCGATGGCGTCGAGGACATCGTCGGTGAGGCCGTTGAGGACCTCGGGGCGGTTGAGCGTGAGGGTCAGGATCCCGGCCTCACGGGTACTCAAGACGACGGGCGCGGTGCTGATCGACATGGGGGCACTCTACCGCTGCCGTTCTAGGGTTGGGCACCCACCCGCTCGCCCAATTCGTGCAGCCGCTCGTACGTGTAGATGCCCGTGTTGTGGCCGTCATCCCACACCACGTTGAGCCCGTAGGAGCCGACCAGTGAGATGTCGGCGAGGTCGTCCTCGCCGGGCTCCAGGCTGGGACGCACCGCGAACCGCCCCGCGCTGCCCATCTCGCCATGGCAGGCGGCGCACGGGCAGGCGCGGCGCAGCACGTCGAAAGGGATCCGATGCACGCCACCGTCGTCCCACTCGATCAGCAGGGCGCGGGTGGGCTCGTCGTAATCGAAGCGGAGGGGCCGCAGCGCGCTCACGCCGCCAGCATAGGGACGATGCCGGCACGGAGGTCAGCCAGTGGCTGTGGCTCCGCTGCGGGCCGAAAACGAGAGTTCTCTGAGAAGCCCGCGCCGCGGCCCCGTTTTCCACGTCCTCTCAGAAACGCTCTGCACACTCGGCAGCGAGATGAATCCCCTCCACCTCCGCCTCAGCCGCCGCCAGGCGCTCGGTGTCGCCGCCGGTGGCGCCCTGGGCGCCGCGGCCGTCGGTTTCGGGCTCGACGAGCTCATCGGCTCCTCGCCGCGGCTCGCCGCCGTCAGCGCCGGCGGCTGGCCCAGCCCGCTCAACGACCCCCGCGCCCGCGCGGCCCACCTCCTGCGCCGCGCCGGCTTCGGCTACACGCAGTCCGACCTCGACAGCGCCGCCACGCTCTCGTACGACGACCTCGTCGACCGGCTGGTCAGCCAGCGGCCCGATTCGCTGGCGGCACCCGCGGACGTCACCAACCACAACGCCTTCACGGCGGCGTGGTACACGCACATGGCCACCACCACCTCGCAGTTGCCCGAGCGGATGACGCTGTTCTGGCATGGTGTGCTGACCAGCGACTACCGCAACGCGGCGCGCCTGCCGTTCGTGTTTCAGCAGAACGCCCTGCAGCGCAGCGCCGGACTCACCGACCTGCGCAGCCTCCTCTCTGCCACCACGCGCGACCCGCTGATGATGCGCTACCTCAACCTCGATGCCAGCACGGCCACCGCGCCCAACGAGAACTACGCCCGCGAGCTGATGGAGCTGTTCACACTGGGCCCGGGCAACTACAGCGAGACGGACGTGCGGGAGGCGGCGCGCGCGCTCAGCGGCCTGCGCATCCAGCTCTACGACGCGAGCGGTTCGCGGATCGCTCAGCCCAAGCTGGACAAGAACAATCCTCAGGCATACGTCGACCAGGTCAACGCCCTGGTGCGTGCCGGGGCGACGTACCGGGGCACCCTCGTCGCCCGCCAGCACGATGCCGGCGTCAAGACGTTCCTCGGGCGAACCGGCAACCTCGGCGCGGATGACGTCATCGACACCGTCCTCGCCCAGCCCGCCTGCGCACCGTTCGTCACCCGCCGGGCCATGACCTTCTTCGCCACCCCGTCGCCGTCCGACAGCGATGTCAACGCCATCGCCACCCAGTTCCGTGACAGCCGGTACGACATCCGCACCCTGATGCGCGCCATCTTCCGCAGCACGGCGTTCACCGCGCCGGCCAACTACCGCTCGCTGATGCGCTCACCCACCGACTACATGGTGGCCGCGATGCGGGCCCTCAACCAACCGGCGCTGGCCGCGGTCGCCGTCCGCTCGGCCGCGGGCATGGACCAGTTTCTCTACGACCCGCCCAACGTCGCCGGATGGCCGTCCAACTCCGGCTGGGTCAGCTCGTCGACGCTGCTCGGCCGGGTCAACTTCGCGACGGCCGCGACGACCCGAATGACAGCGCTTCCCGACCCCGCCGCCGCGGTGCGCACCCAGCTCGACAGCGTCCTCGGCTCCGACACCTCCGCGGCCATCCGCGCCGCGGGGAGCGATGCCGACCGCTGGTTCGCACTGCTCGCCAGCCCTGAATTCCAACTCAAGTGAGGTTGCCACGATGAGCGTCACCCGCCGCGACTTTCTCGCCGCCGGCCTCGTCGGCGCCGCCAGTGGCGTCATCGTGCCCCCGGTGTTCGCCAAGGGCGTGTTCGCCGCCGGCATCGAGGGCATCCACAACAACCGCGTCCTCGTCGTGCTCCAGCTCGCCGGCGGCAACGACGGTCTCAACACGGTGGTGCCGTACGCCGACCCCGCGTATATGACCGCCAGGCCGACGCTGGGCATCAAGCCCGAGAGCGTGCTCCACCTCGACGCCTCCGCCGGCCTCAACCCGGCGCTGACCGGGCTCAAGTCGCTCTACGACAGCGGTCAGCTCGCCGTCGTCCGCGGCGTCGGCTACGACACGCCCTCGTACTCGCACTTCGAGAACCTGTGCGTGTGGGAGTACGCCGACCCGAGGCGCATCCAGACCGATGGCTGGCTGGGCAAGCTGCTCGCCAAGCAGATCGACTCCCAGGGCCACCCGCTGTCCGGCTGTGCGCTCGGCGAGGTGAGCACGCCGCCCGAGCTGCGCGCGACAAGTGCCACCGTCAGCGTCATTCAGTCGGTTGCCGCGTACGCGATCAAGGGGGGAGCCGGCCACCAGGGCACCGCACCGGCGCTCTACCGGCAGACACCAGGGATCTACGGAGCACTCTTCGACCAGGCGCTGAGCACGGCGGAGTCCGGCATGAAGACGCTCGCCGGCGGCGCGGCGAGCTACACGCCCGCGGCGAAGTACGCCGTGGCGGGGGCGACGCCGGCGGCGAACAGCCTGGCCTCGGCGCTGCAGCTCACCGCGCAGATGATCGTCACCGAGCCCTCGGTGAAGATCTGTCACGTCGTCATCAGCGGTTTCGACACCCACCAGGCGCAGGCGACCCGCCAGACGGCGCTGCTCGGCGAGCTCGACACCGCCGTCGCCGCGTTCATGCAGGACCTGACCGCCCACGGCCAGGCCGACCGGGTGGTGCTCATGACCTGGTCGGAGTTCGGCAGGCGGATCAACGAGAACGGCAGCCAGGGCACCGACCACGGCGCCGCCGCGCCCCTCTTCATCGTGGGCAAGCCCGTCAAGGGCGGCCTCTACGGCGAGCAGCCCTCGCTGACCAGCACCATCGACGGCGGCAACCTCGAGTACATAGTGGACTTCCGGAGCGTGTACCAGACGCTGATCCGCGACTGGCTGCAGGGCGACCCGGCCGCCGTCCTCGGCGCGTCGTATCCCGAGCTCCCGGTGATCAACGCCGCCTGACGCCGAGGCGATCGCGCCCGGCGGGGCGCTAGGCTCGCCGGCATGACCGAACAGCTCAGCGGCGCCGCCTTCGAGGCGGAGCGCGATCTCCTTGCCACCAGCGACTTCCTCCGTCTGCTCGGCCTTCACTTCGATGAGGCCGGCCCCACTCGCATGGCCGGCTGGTTCGAGGTGGGACCGCAGCACCATCAGCCGTTCGGCATCCTCCACGGTGGCGTGCTCTGCTCGGTCGTCGAGACGATCGCGTCGATCGGGGCCTGGCTGGCGGTGCGCGACAGCGGCCGCACCGCGGTCGGGGTGGCCAACTCCACCGACTTCCTGCGCTCGACGACGGCCGGCCGGCTCGAGGTCGTCGGCACCGCCGTCCACCAGGGACGCACCCAGCAGCTCTGGGACGTGGTCATCTCGCGCGCCGCCGATGGCAAGGAGGTGGCCAGGGGGCGGGTCAGGTTACAGAACATCGAGCAGCGCCAGGACGCCGGGCCGCGCCCGTCGCCGCGGGCAGCCGTACACTCGGACTGATGTTTGTCCTGTGGCTCGCCCTGGCGGTGGTCTTCGTCGCGGTCGAGGTGCACACGGGAGCGTTCTACGCGCTCTTCGTCGGCGTCGCCTCGGCGGCCGCGGCGATCATCGACCTTGTCGGTGGCGGCCTCTGGCTCCAGGGCGTGATCTTCGCGGTGGTCACCATGGGTGGGTGGGCCGTCGTCCGGCCGGCGCTCCGCGCCTTCTTCGACCACTCCGTGCCGATCAGCCAACTGCGCGGCATCCAGTCGAGCGTCGACGGCCTCGTCGGCCAGCGGGCCATGACCGTCGACACGGTCGGCGATGAGCACCACCCGGGTCACGCGCTGCTCGCCGGTGATCGATGGCTGGCGGTGACGGAGACCCTCGACCCGCTTCCCTCCCAGGTGCCCGTCGTGGTCATCGGGGTTCGCGGCACCACGCTGCTGGTACGCCCCGCCCCGTGATCAGCCGACCGACAGCATCCCACCCGGCGCCGTCACCGCGGCGCCGCGCGACCTCAGAAGGGAGTCACCGTGGATAACACCGGCACCATCGTCGCCTTCATCGTCATCGCGGTCGCGGCGATCCTCATCATCATCGCGCTGGCGCAGTCGATCAACGTCGTGCAGCAGGGCTACGTCGGCGTTGTGCAGCGGTTCGGCAGGTACGTGGCGCCGGTGCGGTCTCCCGGCGTTGCCATCATCGTCCCGTTCGTCGATCACCTGGTGCGGGTCGACATGCGCGAGACGCCGCGCACGGGTGACCGCCAGGAGGTGATCACCGCCGACAACGTGGCCGTGGCCGTCAACGCGACCATCTTCAGCCAGGTCGTCGACGCTCAGGCGGCACTGTTCGCGGTGTCCAACTATTTCATCGCCATCGACCAGCAGGCGCGCACCACGCTGCGTAACGCGTTCGGCAACGTCACGCTCGACCAGGCCCTCTCCCAGCGCGAGCGCATCAACGCCAGCATGCAGGAGCAGATGGAGCAGGTCACCGACAAGTGGGGGATCCGCATCAGCCGGATCGAGATCGTCGACATCACCCCACCGGCGCAGATCCTCCAGGCGATGGCCCTGCAGAAGCAGGCCGACCAGGAGAAGCGCGCCCGGATCCTCCAGTCAGAGGGCCAGCAGATGTCGGCGGTCAACATCTCCGACGGCAACCGGCAGGCCGCGATCAAGAACGCCGAGGGTGAGCGGCAATCGGCCATCCTTCGCGCCGAGGGCCAGCGGCAGGCACTGATCCTCGAGGCCGAGGGCCGCGCGCAGGCCATCTCCACTGTGTACGCGGCCATCAAGGCCGCCGCGCCGGACCCGACGCTGGTCGCCATCCTCCAGCTGGACACGCTGTCGAAGTTCGCCGACAGCGACAACACCACCATCGTCGTACCCGCCGAGTCGGCGGCACTGCTCGGTGCCGCGCAGGCGCTGCGGTCGGTGATCCGCGACGCCCCCTCGTTCACGCCGCCGCAGGCGCCCGCGCCGCCGGGCTGACCGGCTCCTCCTTCGCCGACGGCACGTACCATGGAGCGGTATGACCGCAAGTCCGCTGCTGCACCCGCACGTCGACCCGCTCGGCGACCTGCCGCTCGCGTTCGACTACGACCACGTCTCGCTGGTGCCACGGGTGGCCTCGACGCTCACCCACCGCGCCGACGCGGAGCCCGAGGTGACCGTCGGCCCGGTGCGCCTGCGCCTTCCGCTGCTCGGCGCGCCGATGCCCGACGTGTGCGGTCCGGAGATGTGCCGCGCGCTCGCCGCCGGCGGGGCGCTCGGGGTGCTGCACCGGTTCCAGCCGGTGGACGAGCAGGTGGCGGAGTTCAGCGCGTCACACGACGCCGCGCCGATGACCGTGGGCGCAGCCGTGGGGGTGACCGGTGACTTCCACGACCGCTTCAGCGGGTTGTACGGCGCCGGCTGCCGCATCGTCTGCCTCGACACCGCCAACGGCGCCCACGAGCAGGTTGGCGCGGCGGTGGAGTGGATCCGAGAGCAGGCCGACGACGTGTTCATCATCGCCGGCAACGTCGCCACCGCCGAGGCGTTCCGCTGGCTGGAGGACCGCGGCGCCGACGCCATCCGGGTGGGCATCGCCGGGGGCAGTGTGTGTGAGACGCGCACCGAGACGGCGGTGTACGCGCCCACCCCGCACGCCGTCGCCGAGGCGGCGCAGGTGCGGCGGCGCGCTCTGATCATCGGCGACAGCGGGATCCGCAACCCGGCCGACATGTGCAAGCTGCTCGCCCTCGGCGCCGACCTGGTGATGGTCGGATCGGCCCTCGCCGGTACCCGCGAGGCGCCCGGCCGGGTCATCGTCCTCGATGGCAACAAGTTCAAGATCATGCGCGGCGCGGCGTCATTCTCGGTGCAGCAGCAGGCCGGCACCGAGGACCCGGGCCACGTCGAGGGCACCGAGACGATGGTGCCCTACAAGGGTGGCGTCGACGACGTCGTGTCGCGGTATCTCGCCGGTCTGCGCAGTTCGATGTCATACATGGACGCTCACACCCTCGAGGAATACAGGGAGAACGTCAGCTTCATCGTGCTGTGCTGACGGCGGCGGCGGCACGCCGACGGCCGTCTGCTTCGAGCGCCGCCACCATGCCGGCGGTGTCGTCGCAGAACACACCGTCGACGCCGCTGGCGAGGATGCGCGCCGCGGCGGCTCCGGTGCGAGCGCCCCACCCGAAGACCAGCAGGCCGCTGTCCTGGAGCACGGCCACGCGCGCGGGCGTGCACGTGCGGTGGTAGAGGTTGAGGGCGTCGACACCCGCCGTGCGCAGCTCCGCAGCGCGGCGCGCGGAGCTGGCGGTGCGGATCAAGAGGGTCGGGAAGACGAGGCGAACGTCTGGGTAGCTGCGCCGCCACCGTGTGACCGTGTCGAGGCGCCAGTAGGTGAGCCACAGCCGCGACGGGTCACCGTGTTCGCGCGCGATGCGGACCACCTGGTCGACGGCGGCCGGTGCGGTCATGTCGAGCGCGACGTCGATGGTCGGCCCGCATTCGCGGTACACGTCCTCGAGGGAGGGGACGTGCCCGGGGAGCTGAGCGCGGCGAAGGCGGGACACGGGGCGGCCGAAGCGGCCCACGATCCCCGGATGGATGAGCACCGGCACACCGTCGGCGGTGAGCGCGACGTCGCTCTCGATGCCCGTTGCGCCCATCACCCACGAGCGCCTGAACGCGGTCAGGGTGTTCTGGTGACGGCGCTGCAGCGCGCCGCCACGGTGGGCGAAGCCGATGGCCGGCTGTCGCGCGGGCCGGGTCACGCTGGCGAACGGCGGGGACAGCTCTCCGGCACCGGGACCACGGTACGCGATGAGCCGGACAGGGTGACCTCCGCGGTGGGCGCGGTCTCGGCCGCGTAGGCTTGGCGCATGACCGAGCACGAGGCAGACCTCTTCGGCGGCACCGCATCGGGTGCGGCCTCCACGCCGGCCGGCGGCGCGCCACTCGCCGCACGGATGAGGCCGCGCAGCCTCGACGAGTTCGCCGGCCAGGACCACGTCGTCGGGCCGGACAGCATCCTGCGGCGCGCGCTCGAGGCCGACAAGCTGCCCTCACTGATCCTCTGGGGGCCGCCGGGCAGCGGCAAGACGTCGCTCGCCATCATCCTTGCGCAGATGTCGGGCGCGGCCTTCGAATCGGTCAGCGCGGTGTCGTCGGGGGTCGCCGAGCTGCGCAAGATCATCGAGAGGGCCCGGGCCCGCCAGCGGATGGGACAGCGAACCATCCTCTTCATCGATGAGATCCACCGGTTCAACAAGGGCCAGCAGGACGCGGTGCTCCCGGACGTCGAGAGCGGCACCGTCTGCCTCCTCGGTGCGACCACGGAGAATCCCAGCTTCGAGGTCAACGCGGCGCTGCTGTCGCGGGCGCGGGTGCTCCGCCTCGAGGGCCTCGGTGAGGAAACCCTTGGCATGCTCATCGATCGCGCCGTTGCCGATCCGCAGCGAGGTCTGGGCTCGGGCGAGGTCATCATCGAGCCGGAGGCTCGGCAGCGCCTGGTCGCGCTCAGCGGCGGCGACGCCCGCGTCGCGCTGGATGCGCTCGAGCTGGCGGTTGCCGCCACCCGTGACCAGAACGGGGTGGCCCGGGTCGATGTCGCCGCCGTCGAGGGCGCGCTGCAGAATCCCTCCCTGCTCCACGACAAGGCGGGGGATCAGCACTACTGGGTGGCGTCGGCCTTCATCAAGTCCATGCGCGGCAGCGACCCCGATGCGGCCATCTATTGGCTCGCCCGCATGCTCGAGGCCGGCGAGGACCCGATGTTCTGCGCACGCCGGATGGTGATCCTCGCCGCCGAGGATGTCGGCCTGGCCGACCCCGCGGCGTTGGGGGTGGCCGTCGCCGCCCAGCAGGCGGCCCATTTCGTCGGCATGCCCGAGGCCTACCTTCCCCTGGCCGAGGCCGCGCTGTACCTGGCCGCCGCGCCGAAGAGCAACTCGGCGATGCGCGCCTACACGGCGGCGATGGACGACGTTCACGAGACCCTGCACCAGCCCGTGCCGCTGCACCTGCGCAACGCGTCGACGTCACTGACGCGCGGGATGGGCTTCGGCGCGGGGTACCGCTACGCCCATGACGCGCCCGGCGCGGTTGTCGACCAGCAGCATCTGCCCGACAGCCTCGCGGGCAGGCGCTACTACGCACCGACGAACAACGGGGCGGAGGCCGCCGTCGCCGCACGGCTCGAGGAGATCCGCGCGACGCTCGCCCAGCGGCGGTCGACCGGCGGCGACGCACCGGCGCCGTCGTCGTTCCAGCACGGCTGACGCCGCCGTCCGCCGGCCCGCAACTCAGGCCGGGTGGCGTAGGGCGCGGTCCAGCGCCGCGACGGTGCGCTCGATGTCCTCGTCGCTGTGCACCGCCGAACAGAAGGCACTGGTGTGGAGAAGGTCGACGCCCTCCGCGCGCAGCCGGACGGCGAGGGTGGCCTGGCGGTCGGCGTCGGCGAGCGCGAGGTGGAGGATGCTGACCAGCCTGCGCACGTGGCCGTCCACACCTCGGCGAACCAGGACGTCGCGCCAGCCCGCCTCGAGCTTCGCGGCCGCGGCCGCGGCGAGTTCCTGGGGGCCGCCGTCGGCACACAGCTGCAGGGTGGTGATCCCGGCGGAGGCGGTCAGCGGGTTGGCGTTGAAGGTGCCCGGGTGGGCGATGGTCGAGGCGAGCAGGTCCATCAGCGCGCGACGGCCCCCGAGCGCTCCTCCGGGAAGGCCGCCCGCCATGACCTTGCCGAAGACGGAGAGGTCGGGGGTGATGCCGAGCATCGACTGCATGCCGCCGGTGCCGACTCTGAAGCCGGTCACCACCTCATCGATGACCAGCAGCGTGCCTGTGGCAGCGCACGCGTCCGCGAGTGCGGTGGCGTAGCCGTCCGGCAGAGGCGTGCGGCCGTAGTGGGCGCCGGAGCCCTCGAAGATGACCGCGGCCACCTCCCCGGTGGCCAGGCGCGCGCGCAATGCGTCCACGTCGTTGCCGGGCACCACCGACGTGGTCAGCAACTGCGCCGCCGCGACCCCCGCCGGCACCCGCGGCACGCCACCGTCGAGGTTGACGCTGACCGCGTCGGACCAGCCATGGAAGTGGTCGTCGAGCTTCACGATCACGTCGCGGCCGGTGGCGGCGCGCGCAACGCGCAGCGCGAGCATCGCAGCCTCGGTTCCGGACGCCGTGAAGCGCACCTCGTCGACCGATGCAACCATCGAGCAGATCAGCTCGGCCCACTCCACCTCGAGCGGATGTCCCGCGCCGTAATGCGTCCCGCGGCTCACCTGCGCACACACCGCGGCGACGACGGCCGGGTGGGCGTGGCCGAGAAGCAGTGCTCCATGGCCCATGGTGTAGTCGATGAGCTCGCTGCCGTCGACCAGCCACTTGCGCGAGCCGGCGGCGCGGGACACATAGATCGGCGGTGCGTAACTGCGCGCGATGTGGGTCGCGCCGCCGGGGAGCACGCGGGCGGCGCGGGCGGCGAGGTCGCCATCGGTGGTCACGCCGGCATTGTGGCCGGTCCGGTCGGATGCGGGGCCGGATCGGCCCCCGATGGTGACGGTACGCGATCGTAGCAACCTCGCAACCTTCCTATGAAGACGATGTGCGCGGCCGATGTCGCAATCTGCTGTGAGGCCTTGACTTTCGCGGCGATGTCACCGTGAATGACTGCACAGGCCTACGTCCACCGGAAAATGCATACGCTGTTCAAGGTGATGGGGGTGGGGGGATCTGCGCGCGTCACCCTGGCGACCATCCTGTCATTGGCTGCCGTGATCGGCATGAGCGCGCCCGCAGCGGCGTCCGCGGGTGGGCCTGCCGGTGCCGCTCCGGTGCGTCCCAGCATGCTCGGCGCGGCGGCGTCCGCGGTCAGCGGCGGAGTCGTCCTCGACGGCAATGGTGTGCTGCACCCGTTCGGCGCTGCGAGCGTGGCAGCTGGGAGCGCGCCGCAATGGCCGGGGTGGAACATCGCTCGCGCCGTCGCTCTGCTTCCGGATGGCACCGGCGGCTGGACGCTGGACGGGTTTGGCGGCGTCCACAACTGGGGCTCGGCCCCTTCGATTGACGCGCCGACGTACTCGAGTGACCCCGGCGCAAGGGCGTCGGCCTACTGGCTCAATTGGGACATCGCGCGCGCCCTGGTCATTCTTCCCGACCACGTCAGCGGCTACGAGCTCGACGGCTACGGCGGGATGCATCCCTTCGGCCCCGAGGCGACCGACTTCGGTCAACCGGTCTACTGGTCGGGCTGGGACATCGCGCGCGGCTTGGACATCTCCGTGAACGGCGCGGGGGTGGCCACCGGGGGCGTGATCCTCGACGGGTATGGCGGTCTGCACACCTTCGGCGCCTATCCCACCAACCTCACCAACCCGTATCACAGTGGTCGTGACGCCTACCGGGCCATTCACGCGAGCGGCGGAATCGTGTACACGGTCGCACGCTACGGCCTCGTCACGGGGGTCTCAGGCGGCGGGACAGCCACAGTCGATCCAGACTGGCGCGGCTACACGGATTTCGGCGACACCGAGCTGCTCCGTGACATCGTTCTCACCGGGACCGGGACGACCGTCACTCAGCAACCGGTGTCGACGATGGCGAAATGGGCGTGGTCGAACCTGCTCCAGTCGCAGCGCGGCGGGGTGAGCCTCGACGGCTACGGTGACCTCGCACCGTTCGGCGGGCTCGCGCTGAACAGGGTGGACGCGCCCACCTGGCAAGGCTGGGACATCGCCCGTGATGTGGTCGTCCTGCCCGACGGCAGCGGCGGGTGGACACTCGACGGGTTCGGTGGCGTGCACAGCTGGGGCGCTGCTCCGCCGATCTCGGCACCCACGTACTCCGCTGATCCCAGGGCGCGCGCCCCCGCGTACTGGCCTGGATGGGACATCGCCCGCGCGCTTGTGGTCCTGCCCGACAAGGTGAGCGGGTACGAACTCGACGGCTATGGCGGGCTGCACAACTTCGGAGCGGCGCCGCCGCTGCAGACCCCCGCGTACTGGGGAGGCTGGGACATCGCACGCGGGCTGTACATCAGTCTCGACCCCGCGGGGACCCCTGTCGGTGGAATCGTCGTCGATGGATACGGTGGATTGCACAACTTCGGTGCCGATGTTCCCACGATCACACGCGCCCCGTACTCGCCGGGGCGCGACCTGGCCATGAAGCTCGCGGTGACGCCGAACGGGAACGCCTACGAGGTCTTGCGATGGGGCGTGACCGCCGACCTCAGCGGCGGCAACCTCCGGCCGTACTGGGACGGTTACGCGGACGCTGGATCGCGGGACATCGTCCGCGAGGTGACGTTCGTGGGCGGCGACGACATGCCGCAGCAGCAGGGCCAACCCGTGTCCGGGGGCGCACGGTCCGCCTATCGTGCCGTCGCCTGGACCAACCAGATCCCGGTGGGGACTGTTCGCCAGTCGATGCCGCTGGACTGCGAGGCGGCTGCACTCCAGGAGGCTCTGTCGGCGGTCGGCGTCAACATCTCACAGGAGCAGATCGTGGCGGCCCAGAACCCCGACACCCGTGCTGCCCAGGTGTCCAATGGGACGATCGTGCGCTGGGGTGACGCGTACACGAACTTCGTGGGCGACGTGCGCGGCTCGGAGGCGCGCTACACGGGGTACGGTGTCTACGCCCCGGTGGTCGCGCAGCTCACCGAGCAATACGGGCGCACCGCGACAGTCGTCGAGGGCGGCAGCGTCAACGATGTCTTCGCCGCCGTCGGCCGGGGCGAGCCCGTGGTGGTGTGGACATCGAACACCTTCCAGGCCGTGGGCATGAGCGCCTGGAGCGCGTGGGACGGACGCTCGGTGCCGTACGCTCTCACTGAGCACGCGGTCACCGTCATCGGCGTCGATTACGCGGCCCAGACCATCACGCTCAACGACGTGGGTGTCGGGCGTGACAAGACCTTCACCGTGAGCCAGTTCGCCTCCTTCTGGTCGAGCTTCGGCAACATGGCGGTGGTGATCGGATGAGGGCGCGCGTGGCGGTGGTCGCCCTGACCTGCGCCGCCGCGACCGCGGCGTGCGGGTCGACGGCACCAGCTCCGGCACCGTCGGGCACCACGACCTCGCGCGGCGCCGTGGCGACCACGGCTGCACCGCCGGCCATGACCACAAGTGCTGCGCCGTCACCGACACCATCCACGCAGCCGTCACTCGCCGGGGCGATATCCGGACAGCCCGACTTCACGTTCTCGGTGCCGGGCGGCTGGACGGTGCTCCAGGAGGACGCGCACCAGGTGACGCTCGGGCAGAACGTTGGCGGCGCGGTGGTCGCCGAGATCCGGATGTCGCTCGACCCCGCGCTCGAGCAGACCGCGGGGATGCGGACCACCGCGGTCGACGGGTCCCCGGCGTACATCGCCTCGGCGGGCGACGGCAATGGCGGCAACTTCCAGCGCGACGTCCTGGTGCGCCGCGCCCACGCGTTCTACGAGATCCTCTGCACGCCCTACAGCGGCTCCACCCCGGGCGCTGTCACGGCGAGCTGTTCGGCCTTCACCGCGTCGGTGCGCTTCTCCGGCGGGTGAGCGACGCGGTGCCTAGCCGTGGCGACGGGCAGCGATCGGCGACAATCGCCGGGCGACACAGCACAGCAATGGCGACGTAGCCAAGTGGTAAGGCAGAGGTCTGCAAAGTCTTTCAGCCGGGTCAGAAACCCCTTATGGCGAACTCGCTGATCTTAGGAACTTCACTTTAGAGCGCCCAGAATGACCACGGATGACAGTCAGGGCAGATCGGGGGCATACATTTGGGGCATACAGGGCGGCCACCATGAGGGTTCCGTTACAGATCCAGTTTGAACTGAGTGATGGCGTCAGTCGCTCAACTCCGATCGCGCTGCCCGCCGCTCCCAGCCCGATGACTCGTGTCGTTACGGAACCAGCCATTCCCCTTGGTCCCCGCCGCCGAAGGTATCGAGGCTGAGTTTCACCTGGGTAACCGGGGTTGCCGTGGGGACTTGAAAGGTCACGAATCCGTCGGCAGACTCGCCAGGGGCGATGTTGATGAGGTCACTCGGGAAGCCGGGTCCGGCGGTGGTGTCGCCAGAGATGTCGATGGAGTACGAGTGCGACGCCGCATCTTGCACCGTGACGTTGGTGAGGATGCTCGTGCTATAGGCGGCGCTGCCGACGTTCTTGTAGCGCAGCTCCAGGGCGACCTCGCGCATCCCGGCGGGGGGCACCGTGAACTGGCTGGCGGGCGAGCTTGGGTCGACCACCTTGACAAGGGTGACCTGCACCTTCTCGCCGGAGGAGGAGCCGGTCAAGTTGAGGGCGGCCCCGGCATGCGCCGCCGCTGCCGCGGGCGCGGTTGAACTCGACGGCGCCGGGCTGGAGGCTTGGTTGACAGTGGCGCCGCCGGAGCTGCCACAGCTGGCCGCGCCCGTGGTGGTGAGCGCGATGACGGCGAGTGCCCCGGTTCCGATGATGCGGTACTTCACGGCGTCCCTTTCTTGTTCGCCCGGGGTAGACGGTTGCGCGGGGCAGTGTCACAGGTTGGGAACGCGTCCTGTGCCCGATACCGTTCACGTTCACCGTCCGGCACGATCCGCCAGCGTTTCGTCGCCGATCGGCCGACGCCCGTACGGGGTCAGGCGTACTCGCGGTACTCCGCCAACTCGGCCAGCTCTTGCCCGGTCACCTTCAGAACCTGCTCTCCGTCGGCGTCGTCTCCGTCGAGCTGGAGGTCAGGGACGAGGTCACTCTTGGGAACGAGCCGTCTTAGGAGGCGTGACGGTTAGGTTCCCGTCCGGGTGCCGCTGCATGGTGCCGACCACGCGCAGGGTCCCTCGCTCCAGGTCGACGTCCGTCCAGTGCACGCCGATGATGGGCGTCCAGTCACTAATGTGGGTTCACATACGCGCCAAGAGCTCCTGCTTCTTAGCAACAAACTCCTCCTCGCTGAGGACGCCAGCGGCGCGCAGTTCCCCAAGTTTGCGAATCTGATCCACCACGTCGGGCTGCGCAGGTGCGGCTGAAGCGGCCGGAGGCTGCTGTACGTTTGACGACCGCTCACGGATGGCCTGGGCGCCGAGTTGGAAATCCTTCATCTGCTTCTTCGCGATCGGCAGAGTGTTTGGCAGCTTCCAAGCGCTCGCCTTGTCTTTGCCGAAGTACGCAGCTTCCCGACCCTGCACGCCCCCCGCGGCGATTTCAAAGACACCGGTGAGCATAGATGCCCGAACCTCAACGGAATTGATGTTCCTGTACTCGAAGCTCGAGACCTTGCCCCCCAGCGTCTGTCCAGACCGCCAGCCCACCTTGATGATGAAGGCTCGGCGATCTGTGAGCACCAGCGCTTGCGACTTGTTGATGCCAGCCAGACGGCATATGACTTCCTCGCCCGGCGCCAGAGCGTCGCCAAGAAGTTTCATCGACCGGGAGTGGATCTCGTTGAGCGGCAGTCCCACCGACGATGTGCCCAAGTTGACGACAGGCTCCTCTTCTTCGAGGATCTCATCGTTGACACTTTCCGAAATCTGCAGAGCCTCGTCCTGTGCGTCACCACCGTCCGTCTTGCCCTTCTTCTTAAACACCCGATCTCCCTTTGATTACCAGGTCGCAGGCGACTAGTGAGTGTAGTCTGGTCGATGGCTTCGGCTAAGGACAGGAGTGACCTGGCGGGCGCCCGCGCCGGCTGCGGCGCACTCAGGGTTAGCCGGACGGCCACCACCTCCGGTCAGGCCGCTCAGTCTGGCTTTAGCACGGTCGTCAGAAGGAGTTGGAGCCGAGTCACGACTTGCCGCGCCTCCAGGTTGTTTGCGGCCTAGTCCCTTGCTTCTGAGCGGCCCTGGCGCCAGCGTCTGACGCGCCTGACCGCGTTGCCGGGATAGTAGGCAAGCGTGGAGAAACGGCACCTACGCGAGGTTGTGTGAGGCCTGGCCATAGCGCGCTCCGGGCTACGCCCTCGACCCGGCCACAGCGATTACCAACTTTTGGGAGGCCGAGCATCTTTCGCCGGGCGGCGTGCGGGATACTGGACCGGTGGCTACGCACACTGCTCTGGCCTGTCCCAAGTGCGAGGCCACCAACTCGGTCAAGGACCGCGCTAAAACCTACAGATGCGCTTCGTGCAGGGCGGAGTGGCGCTTCAAACGCTGCGAGGGCTGCCAGGCCTCCTCAATCGTGGCTGAGGATGACGACGGCCGCTGGGCGTGTCCGCGTTGCTCTCGTTTGAATGCGTGGTTAGCCAAATGGAGCACCGCGGCCGCGGTGGTGGCCGAGAGCGGGCTCGTCGCCCGCCGTCGTTCTGAGAGCGAACTGGTCGCTGCCCGTCAATCTGATCCTGTGGCTTTCCGACGCGCGACTTACCTGGGGGGATGGAAAGCGGCCCCAGACAGCATAGAAGGCCTACTCTCATTTGCCGAAGGTGGCATTGTCCTCACGGATTCCCGGGGTGGACAACCACTTCGCGTGCCCACCGCGGCAGTCGGTAGCGTCTTGGTAACTAGTGAACAGGTCGCGAAGTCCAAAGTTGGCCCAGTGCTCGCGTTCGGTGTACTGGGACTGGCAGCCAAGGGCTCCCGCAGCCAGGCGACGGTCGTCATTCACACGAAAGGTGAAGAGGCCGAAGCTGGCTACTTCACGATCCGAGACGTTTCGGCTGCGGAGGTCAAGGCAAAGATTGATGCCTGGATGCGAACCCGAGGCATCCCATGGCACGAAGACCGGCAACAGGATGACTCAGCCGGCATCTCATCGTCCGCGACCGTCTCACCTCCGCTGAGCGTCGCCGACGAACTTAACAAGCTGGCGGGGCTGCGTCAGTCGGGTGTGCTGTCTGAAGAGGAGTTCGCGACGCTGCAGGCTCGGTTCATCAACGGGTAACGGATAGCCGTCGTCCTGCTTCTGGGCACGGCACTTACGATTCCGGTATCTTGGCTCCCTTCGGCGTCTTCTGGCGGGTAGGCTGAGCTTTCGGCATGGTCACCATCGTAGACGCTCTAGGCCAGCAAGAGCCCGAGGTTGAGCGCGGCCGCTGCGCGTTCTGTAACTACCGAGGGAAGCTCACAAAAGAGCACGTCTGGCCTGAACGATTCAACAACATCATCAAGGTGACCGGGATCACCGGCTATGAGCGAGGCGATATGGCCAGCGGCCCGACGACCTGGGAGGCCGAGGCTTTCAGCACGACCGTTCGCATTGACTGCGGGGACTGCAACCACCACAGACTCAGGCAGATTGAGGATGAAGCGATCATCCCCTACATAGCGCCGATGCTTTACGGACAGTCCGCTGCTGCCTTGCACCTCACGGCGCAACGGAAGATCGCGGCGTTTGCTCTGAGAATGTTCGCCGTATCGCAGTACACGCACCGGCGCGCTCGGCCCATCCCGCGACACCACCGCGAGTACTTGGTCACCCACCGCTCAGCGCCCCCTCTGGCCGAGGTGTGGCTTTGGCGGTGTGTGCCCGAGACCAATGACGCCATCCTCCCCGATATCTACTGCGCCTCGCTTCGGGTGAGCGGGAAAGGCGAACGATTCTCCGGTCGGGTAAACGCGTATCACGGAATCCTCCGCATCGCCCACCTCGTCGTCGAGATCGCGAGCAGGACCGACGGCCTCGCCTTTCCGCTGCTTCCGGCCGCTCCGGGCGCGTACCTCCGAATCTGGCCGATGCACGATTTCAACCGCGCCTTCATTTGGCCGCCAAAGCGGGCGCTGACCGAGGCCGCTTACCAGGCGCGAGTTCGGGCGTGCGCCGAGTCCGTCACGGTCTAGCCTTCCAAGCTCCTCCACTTCTACACTCCGGGGATACTTACCCAGATCCGCGTAGGTGCCGTTCAAAACCCCTTGCCTACTATCCCCTGACCGCGTTGCCAGACGAACATCCGTTCGCTACACTCGTCCGTATGGGTGATGCGCGCTCCTCATACTGCGCTGGTACCCTGCGCCTGGCCATGCGAGCGGACAGCGGGGGTCGATCCGACGCGCCTACCGGTTGGTACCTTGCCATTGACGTCGCGGAGTTGGTGGGCGTCCAAGCGAGGTCCATCATTCAATGGACCAACCACGGTTACATCAAGGCCACGCGCCAGGATGGCCCACCACACGTCTACAGCTATCTCGACGTTGGCGAGGCGATGATGGTGCGCGAGTTGCTAGAGCGCCGTGTGCGACCCAAGGAGATCCGCACTGCCGTCATGAACGCTAGGGCAGAGTACGGCGATTGGCCCCTACAGGCTGCTGACCTCGGCGTCTATCAAGGGCCACGCCGAGCGCGCCTAGGTCTCCAGCGTGAAGACGGGCTGTTTGACATTGGCCATGCGACGGGTGAGCAGAAGTTCATCGATTTCGGAGATCTGGCGAAGCTCGCCTCGTATCTACGGAGGGGAGGATGGGTGATAAAAATCCACCCTGAGATCGAGCACATTGAGGTTGACCCCGCCAAACTCAGTGGCAAGCCGACCATCGCTGGCCATCGCGTTGCCGCAGCTCAAGTTGCGGCGATTGCCGCCGAGCGAGGGGGAAGGCGAGAGCTTCGAGACGGCTACGACCTGTCCACAATAGAGATCAACGACGCCGTGCGATGGGCAAAGGGCGTGGCGGAGCTTCAGGCGGCCGCATAACATGCCACCGCATGGCGCGTCTTCTGATCATCGACAAGTGTCTCAACAAGCGTCTCGCCACGGAGTTGAGGTACCGCGGCTGTAACGCCCTCGGCGCTGATCACATGAAGCTGCCGGTTCTGGACGACGCACTGCTGGAAGCGATTGCGGCTCACGACCCTAATGCTGTGCTGGTGACTGGCGACGATGACATGCCTGCCGAGCATCGCCTTACGCTGGAGCGGACCAAGATCACGCTGGCGATCATTGATCCTGTGGTACCACTTCCCTTCACTCAGTCCCAATGGCCCCGAGAGGTCGTCCACCGATGGGCTCACAGAATCCGAGAACAGACCCCCGGCTCCACTCGACGGTACGGGACGACGAATCTTCCATGGACGGACCGGAAGCATCGTCCGCGATTGCCGTGAACACCCCGAACGGCAGTCCCGAAAGGGATCTGCTCCGGTAGGCTCCACTGCGTGTCTATCCCTGACTACCAGACCCTGATGTTGCCCGCGCTCCGAGCCCTAAGTGACGGCCGCGAGCATCCGCCTCGGGAGGTCATCGCGGTGCTGGCCGACGAGCACGCCCTGACGGACGAGGAGCGCGAGCAGAGGCTTCCGAAGCGGGCGAATCCAAGTCTTGAACAACCGTGTGCATTGGGCGGTGACGTATCTACAGCACGCCGGATTGGTGGCCAAGCCACGTCGAGGCGTTTGGCAGATTACTGATGAAGGGAGCCGGGTGCTCACGGAGAATCCGCCGCGAATCGATAACCGCTTCTTGGCGCGCTACCCAGCCTTTGTGCAGTGGCACGGCAGATCGGTCCCCACAGGCACGGTAGGCGTCCAGGAGGACGCCGTCGAGGTTTCTTTGGAGGCAACGGCAACACCCGAGGAGATCCTTGACCGCACTTTGCGCGCGATCCAACGGCAGGTCGCTGGTGAACTGCTCGACCAGATAATGACGGCATCCTCGCAGTTCTTCGAGCGGTTGGTGGTGCAGTTGCTGGTGGCGATGGGCTACGGCGGGTCGTATGCCGAAGCCGCGAAGGTGACGCGCGCGACGGGTGATGGCGGAATCGACGGGATCATCAACGAGGACCGTCTAGGACTGGACGTCATTTACTTGCAGGCCAAGCGCTGGGAGGCGAATGTTGGCCGACCCGAAATCCAGAAGTTTGCCGGTAGTCTTGAAGGTGAGCGTGCTCGGAAGGGTGTCTTCATCACGACATCCAGCTTCAGCGCCGATGCTCGCGATTACGTGAATCGAATCGACAAGAGGATCGTCCTGATTGATGGGGCCAGGCTGGCAGACCTGATGATCGAGCATGGCGTGGGTGTGACACTTGATCGCCAACCCGCCATCCCCAAACTGGATCTCGACTTCTTCGAGGAGTAACGGCCCACGGACCGATTGGCCGATCCGCCGTCGGACGGTAGCCAAATTTGACCCAGGATGGCCCCGGCCCCGGTACCCTGCCGATCGTGAGCCCTGAGCAGCACGACTACCTGGCGCGGGAAGCGCGGGCCAGGATCGAGATTGATCAGCAGCTGATGGCCGCACGTACAATCCGGGCCTGCACGACGCGGGACAGAGATATCGCGGCGCCATGGACGCCATCACGGCATTGAAAGATAGAGAGCTGTCCGATCTCGCCAAGCGACTGACGGCGAATCTAGCGTGGGAGGAGGGACGCCATGCTCACGGGTGAGATCAAGAGCAAGATCGATCGGATTTGGGATGCCTTCTGGTCGGGAGGGATCTCCAACCCATTGGAGGTGATCGAGCAGATCACCTACCTGCTTTTCCTGCGCCGTCTGGATGACCTTCATACCCTGGAGGAGAACAAGGCCGTTCGGCTCAAGAAGCCCATTGAGGACCCGGTCTTCCCGCCCGGGAAAGACTCCCGAGGTCGGCCGTATCAGGACCTTCGGTGGTCGCGCTTTAAGAACTTCGCACCAACCGACATGTTCGCGGTGCTCAGCGACCATGCATTCCCCTTCCTGCGCACGCTCGGCGGCGACGGCTCGACGTACGCACATCATATGAAGGACGCGCGTTTTACCATTCCTACGCCCGCACTGCTAGCAAAGGTGGTCGACCTGGTCTCCGACGTGCCGATGGAGGATCGGGATACCAAGGGCGATCTCTACGAGTACATGCTCGGCAAGATTGCCAGCGCTGGGCAGAACGGTCAGTTCCGGACGCCCCGTCACATTATCAAGCTGATGGTGGAGATGGTGACTCCACAGCCCGGCGATGTCATCTGCGATCCGGCTTGCGGTACGTGCGGGTTCCTTATTGCCGCGGGCGAGTACCTTCGGGACAACCACCCGGAAATGTTGCGCAACGAGAAGCAGCGACGGCACTTCCACCACGAGGCCTTCCACGGTTTCGACTTCGACAACACGATGCTGCGCATCGGCAGCATGAACATGCTCCTGCACGGCATCGAGAACCCTGACATCCGGTACCGCGATTCGCTCGCCCAAGACCACGCCGGCGAGGAGGAGCGCTACAGCCTGGTGCTGGCCAATCCACCCTTCGCGGGATCGCTCGACTACGAGACGACGGCGAAGGATCTGCTGCAGGTGGTCAAGACCAAGAAGACTGAATTGCTTTTCCTGGCGCTGTTCATTCGGCTGCTCAAGCCGGGCGGGCGCGCTGCAGTCATCGTTCCCGAGGGCGTGCTGTTTGGGTCGAGCAACGCCCACAAGGCGCTGCGGAAGATCCTGATCGAGGATCAGAAACTCGACGGCGTTGTGTCGCTGCCGAGCGGTGTCTTCCGCCCCTACGCCGGTGTGTCAACCGCCATCCTGTTGTTCACCAAGACAAATTCGGGCGGGACAGATCACGTCTGGTTCTATGGCATGAAGGCCGACGGCTGGTCGCTCGATGACAAGCGGACGCCGCTCTTGAGCGCCGACAAGCTGGGTCCGATCCCGAAGACGGCGCTGACCTGTGACGAGCACGAGAAGAACAACCTCCCCGATGCGTTGGCCCGCTGGGCCAACCGCGATGGCGACGAGTTGAAGCGTGGCCGCACCGAGCAGAGCTTCTGCGTCCCCAAGGCCGACATCGTCGCCCAGGCTTATGACCTCTCGCTCAACCGCTACCAGAAAGTGGTGCACGAAGACGTGGAACACAAGCCGCCGCTGGATATCCTCGCCGAACTGGCGGAGCTGGAGAAGGAGATCCAGCAGGGGATGGCCGAACTGGAGGCGATGCTAAGTTGAACCTCGCGATGACCCCACTCGAGCGAGTGGTCGAAGTTCGCGCTGGCGGCGGAGCCCCCCAGGACCAAGCCGCATTCACCGCAGTCGGCCACCCCTTCGTTCGGGCGGGCAGTCTGGTAAAACTCCTCGCGGGCCACGACGAGACCGATCTCGAAAAACTCGATCCCAAAGCTGCTGCCCAGTACGGGCTGACGCTCTTCCCGACAGGAACGGTCCTCTTCGCCAAGAGTGGAATGTCTGCAACAAAGGGACACGTCTACCGGCTGCGGCGTCCGTCCTACGTGGTGAATCACCTGGCAGCGCTGGTGCCGAGCGCGATGGTCGATGGTCGCTATTTGATGTACGCGTTGCGGGAGTTCTCTCCAACCAGGCTCATCAAAGACTCCGCCTATCCATCAATCCGTCTGGCTGACATTGCAGAAATGCGAATCCCCCTGCCACCGTTGGCGGAGCAGCGGCGGATTGCGGAAATCCTGGACCGGGCCGATGGGTTGCGTGCCAAGCGCCGGGCGGCATTGGCACAAATCTCTGGAATGACCAGTGTGGTCTTCACTTCGATGCTTGAACAGTGCGATGACCTGACGACAGGTACTCTGGACGACGTCGCCGATCTGCGCCGGGGACCGTTTGGTGGCGCGCTGAGGAAAGACATGTTTGCGCCCTCCGGGTACAAGGTCTACGAGCAGGGCCATGCGATTCGCGGGGAATTTAGGAGCGGCAGATATTTCATTGACGAGCAGAAGTTTGCTGCCATGCAATCCTTTGCCGTACGCGAAGGAGATCTGATCGTTAGCTGCTCGGGGACGATAGGCCGCGTTGCCGTAGTGCCACCTGACGCTCCTCCTGGAATCATCAATCAAGCCCTGCTCCGGGTGCGACCCAGAACCGACCTGGTCACCCCGGCGTTTCTCGGGCAAGTCTTGACTTCGCGGGCAATGAAGGCGGTCCTCTCGGGCGTGGCCCACGGGACCGGACTGCAGAACTTCCCGCCGATGGAGGTGGTTCGCTCTCTGGCGGTTCCGATACCACCGCTCCCGTGGCAAGGCATCCTCGGTGCCCGCCTTGCGGCCATGGATCGTCTACAGGGCTTGGCCACGACAAGCATGCGTGGGCTAGACGCACTCTTCGCGTCTCTTCAGCACCGGGCGTTTCGAGGCGAGCTGTGAGTAACTTCGGCTTCCTGTCCGGCGAATGGTCCGACATCCACGATGCCGCCACTCGCGCCGAAGTATCTGCAATCACCGACCCACGCACATCCTGTTTCTACGCCCGCCGCGCGATAGAACTCACGATCCACTGGTTGTACAAGGCTGACAGCAGCCTCCACCTTCCGTACCAGGACAACCTCAGCGCGCTGCTCCACGACCCGAGCTTCAAGAACGCGGTCCCGGAAGCAATCTTCAACAAGGCGCTCCTGATCTCACGCATTGGCAACCGCGCGGTCCACGACCATCGCACCATCCCCCAGTCGGCATCGATGGGCGCGGTCGAGGAGCTGTTCCACGTCAGCTACTGGCTGGCGCGCACCTACGCGCGGGCTGGCAAGCCCGACCCGAGCCTCGTGTTCGACCCGTCAACCATCCCGGCCGGCACCGCGACCACCGACGTATCTGCCGAGAAGCTGCAGGAGCTGGAAACCAAGCTCACGGAGCGCGACGAGAAGCCCTTGACGCTGCTCATCGGTCGGGAGAACCTCGACGCCGAACTGGTGCGGCTACGCGCTGAGGTTGCCGAGGCCAAGAAGGCGGCGGCCGCGCAGCACGACGCGCACAACTATTCCGAGGCGCAGACGCGCGATCTCTTCATCGACTTGCTACTCCACGAGGCGGGATGGCCACTCACGGAAACGCGCGATCGCGAGTATCCCGTCACAGGCATGCCCAACGCCAAGGGCGACGGGTTCGTGGACTACGTGCTCTGGGGGGACGACGGCAAGCCATTGGGCATTGTCGAGGCCAAGCGGACCAAGAAGGATCCGAATATCGGCAAGCGCCAGGCGGAGCTATACGCCGACTGCCTGGAGAGCGGGTTCGGACAGCGCCCCGTGATCTTCTACAGCAACGGTTACGACCACTGGTTGTGGGACGACGCGATGTATCCTCCCCGCGCGGTCCAGGGTTTCTACACGAAGGACGAACTGGCACTGCTGATTCAGCGGCGGACTACGCGCAAGAGGCTGTCCGTCGAGCCGATCAGTGACACGATCGTCGAGCGCTACTACCAGACGCGTTCAATCCGGCGGATTGCTGAGACCTTCGAGACCGACAAGCAGCGCAAGGCGCTCTTGGTGATGGCGACCGGTGCGGGCAAGACGCGCACAGTCATCGCGCTGGCCGATCTGCTGATGAGGTGCAACTGGGCCAAGAGGATTCTCTTTCTGGCGGACCGGGTTGCGTTAGTCAATCAAGCTGTGGGGGCTTTCAAGACCCACCTCCCCGAGTCGTCGCCGGTCAATCTGGTGACGGAGAAGACGGGCGACGGCCGGGTCTTCGTGTCGACGTACCCCACCATGATGGGGCTCATCAACGAGATGCATGACGGTCGGCGGCGGTTTGGCCCGGGCCACTTCGACCTGATCGTCATAGACGAGGCCCACAGGTCGGTGTACCAGAAGTACAGGGCGATCTTCGACTACTTCGACAGTCTGCTGGTCGGGCTCACCGCGACCCCAAAAGACGAGATCGATATCAACACTTACCAGTTGTTTGACCTGGAACGCGGCGTGCCCACCGATGCATACGATCTGGCCGAGGCTATCAAGGACGGGTTTCTGGTGCCGCCCTTGGCGGTGTCGGTGCCGATCAAGTTTCAGCGTGAGGGCGTCACCTACAAGGACCTGACAGCGGACGAGCAGGAGTTGTGGGACGCACTCGACTGGGACGAGGCCGAGCCCGTGCCCGACCGGGTCGAGGCCGCTGCGGTCAACGCGTGGTTCTTCAACGAGGACACCGTCGACAAGGTGCTCGCACATCTGATGACCAAGGGGCAGCGGGTCGCCGGCGGAGATCGCATCGGCAAGACGATCATCTTCGCCAAGAGCCAGGCTCATGCCGAATTCATCGTGAAGCGGTTCGACGAGAACTACCCGAAGCACAAGGGGGTTCTTGCACGGTCGATCTATCACGGCGTCACGTATGCGCAGTCGCTTATCGATGACTTTTCGATTCCCACCAAAGCACCGCACATCGCGGTGTCGGTAGACATGCTCGACACCGGCATCGACGTGCCCGACGTGATCAACCTGGTCTTCTTCAAGCCGGTGCGGTCGAAGACCAAGTTCTGGCAGATGGTGGGGCGGGGCACGCGCCTGCGGCCTGACCTGTTCGGGCCGGGCCAGAACAAGCAGAACTTCTTCATCTTTGATTACTGCGGAAACCTCGAGTTCTTCAGCATGGATCCGGCGACCGCCGAGGGACGGCTCGGCGAGCCTCTAAGCAAGAAGCTCTTCACCACCCGGCTCGATCTCATCGCGGAGCTGGATCGACAGGATCCACGGGCCGGTGATGCCGCCACGGTGCAGGACGCTCCGACGGTGGCGAGCGGGCTTCGGGACGACACCGCCCAGCTCCTGCATGGCGTGGTTGCCGGAATGAACGTTGACAACTTCGTGGTGCGCCCGAAGCGCGCGTATGTCGAGAAGTTCGCGCAGGCGACCGCGTGGATCGTCCTGGCGAAGACCGACCTTCAGGAACTCGCGTCCGAGGTGGCCGGCCTTCCCTCCGAGGTCGAGGCCGAGGAGGAGACGGCGAAGCGGTTCGACCTGCTCATGCTCAACCTCCAGCTTTCAGTGCTGCGCACCGAGCCACGGTTCCCAAAGCTGCGAGACCAGGTGATCACGATCGCGGCGCTGCTCGAAGAGCAGGCGGCCATTCCCCTTGTCAAAGCGCAGCTCGTTTTGCTCGAAGAGGTTCAGTCCGAGGAGTGGTGGCAGGACGTGACCGTGGTTATGCTGGAGACCGTGCGCAAGCGGCTGCGCTCACTGGTCCAGTTCATCGAGAAGCGCAAGCGCACCGTGCTCTACACCAACTTGGAGGACGAAATCGGGCCGGAAACTGAGTTCGATCTGCTCGGCGTAATGCCGCCGGAGTCGATGGAGCGGTTCCGTGAGAAGGCCCGGGCATTTCTTCGCTCGCACCTAGACAACATAGCCATCCACCGGCTGCGCATGAACAAGCCACTCACCCCAGCCGACCTCACGTCACTGGAGACTATGTTGGCCGAGAACGGCATCGGTGATGCTGACACCATCGCGAAAGCGACGGAGGACAGCCAGGGCCTCGGACTATTCGTGCGGTCACTGATTGGGCTGGATCGCGGAGCAGCCAAGGAGGCGTTCGCTCACTTCCTCTCGGGCCGGACGCTGACCGCGAATCAGATCGAGTTCGTGGACATGATCGTGGACCACCTCACCGGGAACGGCGTCATGAGTGCCGCCTTGCTGTACGAGTCGCCATTCACCGATTTGGCGCCGCAGGGCCCGGAGGGTTTGTTCTCGTCGGACGAGGTTGATCAGCTCGTGGCGGTGTTGGACCGGGTACGGGCTGCGGCGTTGGCTGCTTGAGGGGGACGCATCGGTGCGTAATAGGACGCCCTGCATTTCTGATATTTGAGGGGTAGGCAATCCGGTAGGGGAGCGCGACGCAATGGCAGGAGGTGGCTCTACAAGGCGCGCAGAGGCATCCGCGCGTCAGGATGGCAATAACCGACCTCCACAGCGCGTCCTCCTGGCACGATTGGGAGGGCACATGAAGGATTGCACTACCCCCAGGATTATCAGATTTCTAGAGGCTCCTACACGCGCTCCGCACCTACTGCGGCCTCGACCTGATCGACCAGCATTGTCGGGCACGGGCCAGTCGCAGCGAAACTGCCGCCTCTGCTCCGAAGGGCATCGCCGCCACCATCGCGCCGTCGAGCACCGTGGCCTGCGTTGCAGCTGGATCGCGGTTCGGCCGCGCAGCCATCGGGACCAGGCCCGCGATCTCATTGCCGGAATTGCCCACGAGAAGGCATTGGTTGGCGATGGCCAAGACGGCACTCGCCTCGTGGGCAGTACCGCCGCCCTGAATCTTGCCCTCGGTTGTCCAATGGAGATGTGGGTGCGCGCCGCAGTCAAAAAGTAAACACATCATCTGTCGAGTCACAGAGCACGAAAAGGATCTCTCGGTGAACCCGATGAGATCAGCGTATAGGAAACGACCGTTTTGTGTACGAATCGGGCGTTTACTCCGCGGCCATAGCGCCGGCTATGTGGGCACGGGCGGTAGGCCCAAGTCGTGTCGGATGACGCCCGAATCAGCCGTGCCATCCTTCTCCGCCTGTTGCAATGAGTTGTAGTCGGCGATATCGGTTGACGGATCGGATGAGGTGGCTATCGAGTTAGCTGCGGACTCCGCCGATGTGTCCGCTTTGATGAGCGCATCCACGTCCGCCTTCATCTCGGGCGGGAAGTTGATGGCAAACACGGCCTGAACAAACGCCTGCTCTGCGGTGTGGATCGCGCTGTAGCAGGTCTTCTCCTGGGCATTCGTGGTCAAAGTTGCAGGGCAGAATTTGTCTCCCGCCTGGCCCGGCGCCGCATTTAGCGTTGTCACAGCGGCCAGGTAGGCCGCCGCGGCTGCCTGTTTGACCGTGGGTGGCGGCTTCGGTGTAAGGGGGACGGCCGGTAGACCCACGTCGGTTCGGACGGTTGCGGCTGCTGCGATGCGAGTAGCCTCCGCGGTTTTGAGGGTAGAGGAATCGTTGTAGTCCGCATTAGGGTCGGATGCGGTACCAAGGGCGTTTTCAGCGGCGGCGCTTTGCGTGAGAGTCTTGGTGAGCGCGTCCACGTCCGCTTTCATCTCTGGCGGGAAGTGGATAGCCACGAGGGCGTTGATGAACGTCTGGTCGTCAGCCTTTAAGGCTGCGTAACACGCCTGGTATTGCGCTGCAGTTGGGGCATTGCCGTTGCAGAGCTTGGCCGCTGCAGCGGTACCATCGTTTGCCTTTGACGCCGCAGCCAGATACGCCGTGGCGGCTGCCTGTTTAACGGTTGGCGTCGGAGTGGGGGTTGCAGCAGCAGCCCCACATGCTCCGAGCAACAACGTAAGCGCGGCAGCGAGGGTGAGCCTAGTAGCGAGCATTAGTACATCCCCCTACTGCTTAGCGAAACTTAGCTTAGGGTCCACCCGCACAATGGTGGCGGGCCGGTGTCGCATCGACGTAGATCTCATTCTTGCTAAGTGCGCTTCGCGGGAAGCATAGCACCGAATCCCGAGCCTCTGAGAGGCCCAGAGCCACACAAGGGCAGTGTTATTAGCTGGTCAGAATGCTCAAGATCGGCGCCCCGATCGGAGGACGGCGAGGGCCGACCCACCGGGCGAGCTATGAGGGTCAGGTGCCACGGCACCAGGCCCACCACTACTTTGTGTAGGGTCACCCGCGAGCAGACTGCTGCGGTTTCGAGAGATCAGGGCCGTGTAATCCCAGAAATCGCCACGAAATAACGGTCGTGGTGAACATTCGCGACCCAGGCACCCCGGCCGCACATCAGCACCGGATCCGCACGACATCGACCGGGTAGTCGGAAGGGCACAGTGAGTGAGCATAGCGAACACAGTCGCGCTCGCCACCGCACCGCTCTGTGCCGCCGGCATGTGGACCGATCTGGACAGAACTGTAAGGCACTGCTGCGGGGACACTACCGCTGCTAGGTGAGGATGTGCCGAAATGTACGGCTAGCTATACGCCCGGATGTACGGGAGGGATGTACGCCGGGATGTACGCTCAGGTGGAATCACTTCCAGAACCGGGCAAAACGCCGACCAGAAGTCGGGCACGAGCATCGGCAACTACAGGACAACAGGGTCGTCGAGCACGGACGCAGGCAAGTGCACGCTAACTCCTTGTGGCGTTCTGGCTCCGGCCTTCCCTGAAGGACGCATATCTATACAGGGCTTCCCACGTGCGCCCATAACAATACCGCTCGTTTATGTTTAAGGAGCGGCTGCCCGTGGAACCCTAGAGGCATGAAGGTAATGGGCTACGTCCGTGTCAGCACCGATGACCAGGGCCGCAACGGATACGGCCTCGACGCCCAGCGTAGCGCCATCAGAGCCGAGTGTGACCGTCGCGGCTGGACTCTTCTGCGCATCGAGGAGGACGTGCGCTCGGGTGGAACTATGAAGCGTCGCCCAGGGCTGGGACGGGCAATCGCCTCATGTGACAGCAACGAGGCGCAGGCACTGGTAGCAGCTAAGGTGGACCGGCTGAGCCGTAGCGTCCATGACTTCGCCGGTCTAGTCGAGCGCGCACGTGCTGGCAGGTGGAATCTCGTCATTCTGGACCTGGGCGTGGACCTGAGCACGCCGATGGGCGAGGCTATGGCCTCTGTGGCGAGTACATTCGCTCAGCTAGAGCGGCGATTGATCAGTGCTCGGACCCGCGAAGGGCTAGCTGTCGCACGGACGCGCGGTGTCAGGCTCGGGCGCCCCGTTACACCGGTCACGGACGATGCACTGGCGCACATGCGCAGGCTGAGAGATGGAGGGCTGAGTTTCGCGGCAATCGCCGACGACCTAAACGCCAGCCCACAGCGATCGGCACTCGGCAAGCTGTGGTGGCCGGCGACTGTATCGCGCGCCTTGCGTTAGGTTAGTAATAGCCTGGCCTGTGAGGGGCTCACGCGCGAGGCTGGTCGAGGGAGGCTGGCTCTACAGCGTCGTTGATGCATAAAGACTTACTCATGTTGATTGTGGCCAAATCGGGGAAGAACTGCTCGCGCAGCCGTGAAACGTGTCGGAAGGCGTTGGCCCGTGGGGAGAGGCGAAGTGGCGAATGGGCGCTGCCGGCAAGCGCCGGTTGGTGCCTTACCGCGCAGTCCGCGGGCGCCTGTCACCGAGTGCGAGGATTGCGGCGGCAACGCAGCAGAGCGATGCCACGTCAACGAGGGCCAAGCCGACCCCGATGCTTGCGCCCGCGATTCCCGAGAGATTGACGGTGTCAACCACACCCACGGCTGTGCCCGCAAGTCCGGCCAGCAGGGCACAGATCGCTGCCCACTTATGGGAGAACAGGAAGGCTAATGCGGCGACGACGAGGCCGCAGATCAGAGTGATGGCGCCGTCCCCTGAGGTTGCGCTGACAGAGATCCCGAACGGCCCACTCGCCCACGGCAGCAGCGAGCCGAACACGACGAGGGCGGCGGCAGCCCATGCAAACCACTGGCTCCGCCCGACAGCCCGCGGCGACGCTGTAACGGTGGGAGCGGGCGCGGCTGCAGGTGGCGGGGGTGGCGGGGGTGGCAAGGATGGCGGGGCTGGGTACTGCATCGCGAGGTAGCCTAGCGCAGCCGCGGGGCCTCTGCGGGTGCCCGTGCCGAGGTTCCCGAAGGAGGCGCCGGCTCCGGGCAATCAACCTGCGGCGCCATCACGGAGTCACGATTCCGACAAAGGGACATGTGTGCGCCGGTTGCGGTACAGGTTGGCACTTGTTCCGCGGGTTGACTGAGGCGAAAGCGTTGCTGTATAAGGGCGTAATCGTGCTGATTACCGACAAGCACGACCAGAACGGGAACCTCGTGCGCGTGAGGTTGGTCGACAGGTGTTGGCTGGGCAGCTGACGAGGTGTCGATTTCAGCCGACCTGGATGTTGCTGGTGCTGGCAGACCAGGAGCACTTCCCCGCGTCGTCGCAGGTAGCGGGGAAGCCAGCACGCCACTTCATCGGCGCCGGGTCGGCGGTCTGGCAGCCTCGTTGGCAAACGGCCGTGTAGTCGACGGAGCAGGAGTAGTTCTGCGTTCCAGCAGACTGCGTACAGTCGGCGGCTGTGATGGTGATGGTCCAGACGATGCCCTGCGCCACCAGGGCTTGCTCCATGACCGGCCCTTCCTCAGCCTGGAGCCGGCTCGCGATCGACGCGGAGTGGTCGCTTCCACTACCGCCGTGCGCCAAGGCGATTACCACGACGATCACGACGGCGGCTAGCTGGGCGGCGACGATGCCTGTCCAGACCAACTTTGCAGTCTTTGAAATACGCGTCGAGTACCAAGCAAATATCAGCGAGAAGGGGCCGAGAAAGAACCATGTCCAAAAGACGCCAGCATTCTTCAGCCCACGCTGCGCATGAGGCGGCGGCAAAAGAGCCTGTCCTGCGTAGGGCGTATGCGCAGCCAAGGACTGAGGGTTCACCCACTTCGACCCGTCCCACCATTGAGAGCCGTCGGGGCTCCGCACGGCATCTGCAGGAATCGGTTCAGCGACCGGCCGCCAGCTGTGGCCGTCCCACCATTGAGAGCCGTCGGGGCTCCGCACGGCATCTGCAGGAATCAGCTGTTCTGTACGGGGCACCGTTTCCGGCTGCGCCTCCGGACGCAGTCCCTGAGCCCGGCCTGTTTCGGTCCCCGCCGCTTGATCGAGCATGCGCATAGCCGATGTCCCGATTGCCGTGCCGGCGTTGTCGGCGAGGAGCGCAGCCGCTGTGCTCCCTCTCGATGAGTACCCATTCCAACGGTGGCACCGGGGACACTTCCAGTGGCGGTCGTCGCCGGTGGCCACGATCGAGGGGGTCTTGCACTCCTCGCACCGTAGGAAGAGCCATTCCACGCCGCACGAAGCACATGCGTAGTACGTGGCCCGGTCCTCTACGGAATTGGCGGCCCCGCACTTCGGGCAGGCGAGAGTGGTCCTCACGTCCTCATCTCATGGCCTGACTACTGCCAGCAGAAAGGTTACAAATAGTCCGAGCATGAGTACCAGTGATATGAGACACGGAAGCCCACAACATGCCTGCGTAGCTACTCCTCTTTTCCAGCCGCCTTTGTAACTCATCGCTCGTCCTCTGGTGTAGCGTCCCATTTGGTGGGGTTCTTTGAGGATGTCAGATCCCCTGTAGCGCCCACCCAGTATGAGGACGGTGGGGCGCTTGCAGGGCACGCAACTCCCATCGAGTGGCCCGTCCGCACTTGTACAGGCGCTCAGTCATTCCCACAGGCTCCGATCTGGTAGCGGCCTACTAGCGGCGGTGGTCATCCACGAAGCATCGAGGGCGCGCAATGGGCGGCGGCCTCTGCAACCTCGTCGGCACGGGCTGCAGCGTACTCAGCGTCGCGCACCTTCACACGCTCGACTTCGGCAGCGTCGGCAGCAGCCCGGCGCACGGCAGTGGCCGCCATCACACGCTGGCACCCCGGCGACGTACACCCTTCGCCGCGCATCGGACAGTGCATGAATCGATGCGGCAACACCTCGACGGCAGGAGCGAGACTGTCGGCGATGCTAATCCAGAATGCACAGTCAGCGCCGAGGGCGAAGACAGCATTGCACTGCGCCATGCTCACCGTCATCCATGTTGGACATTGTCCTTCACCAGCATGTCGGCGAAGGTGCTCCCACTGCGCCACACTGACCCAAGCGAGGCTGCGGTCTTCGCCTTTGTAGGTGCTACTCCTGCAGACGGCGCAGAAATTGAACTGCACACCGATCCGAGCAGCACGGTCGCACCACGGGCAAGTTTCTGGCAGAGGCGGGCAGTCGCCAGCGACTTTCACCGTATCAGCATGGCCTCTAGCATCGTTAGACCTGCTCACTGGTTCGCAGGTAACGGTACGTACATCGTCGCTAGCGACGTGAACACTACTAGCATCTTCTGGGCTAACTACGTTGAACACATGCCGCGTTACAGTGCTAGTAACATGATCAGCACGAACCAATGCTATACGGGTGCCCACTTTCGCGACCACTGTATCGATGGCATCGCCAGTCTGACGTGCACGGTACCGTAGGTAGCGCAGCAGGCTGCGGATGTCATCGGATAACTTCCACTCGGTCTGTACCTTCGTGCCGATCCTGCCGTTCCACTTTGGACTTGCGTCGGGCTGCGTAATGAATCCTAACTTGACAGCGCGCTGCAGTGACAGTGCACCAGAGCGATCCCACGTTGCGCCCGATGCTGTCGCCCACTCTTGGTGACCGGCCTTTGCGTACTGTCGGCCATTGAACCAGTCGATCAATCGTTCGCCGAGCGTAATATCGCGATCAACTTGATCAGCGTGGATGCCACGACCGGAGTACAGTTCTGCAGGTATCATGGTGCCTGCTCAGTGCTGCGATTGTCGGGCGACTCCATGGGGAACTCCCTTCGTTGGACCGTGAAAGATAGACCCTATTCGGAATTTAGTTCGGTGGGGGCTGACTAAGCTCAGGTGATGCAACCTAGTCAGCGCGCCCAACCATCTTCCAGCGAGGTCCAGTCGCTATACCTCTATGATACACCCCTCTAACAAGTGGAGCCAAGGGTCAGGAGTTTAGCGGCGCGGACCTTGACGATACGCTGCCCGGTGCGCGGCTTTCGGCAGCACTGTGTCACCACGTAGCACCGTTGCCACACCGTACTTCTTCCATGCCAGGAACTCCGCGTATGGCGCGGTCAACTCTTCCCGCTCATGATCGGCGGCCATCCATGCCAGGAACTCCGCGTGCTCTGCCGCGCGCTCTGGTGCGTGCTGCTCGGCCTGCTCCCGTCGTGCTCGCTCCCACTCGACGGCAGCCACACTTGGCGGTAGCGCTGCCAATCGTTTCAGGATTGGCTCCCGGGTGCGCTCCAGTTCAGCGTCGATGAAGTCGCCGACATAATCTGTGCCACCTTCCTGGGCATCGTCCCACTCGGCCCTGGCACGTTCCACGACCCGGCTGTGACTGTCCGCCAGGATGTGGTGTACGTAGGCGCCGCTGATGCCGAGCGCCCGGGCGACCTTGGGTTCGGACCATAGGGTGTCGTCCGCGCCGTAGTACGCGCCCATCACCTTGTTGACCAAGGCGGTGGTCCGGGCCTTCTGGGCAGGGGAAGCGCTCATGCCTCTAGTCTACCAGCCTCTAACAAGTCCTAAACATACGCTGGACGTTCTGTATTCCCGGTGCCCAGGAGCACTTGTTAGAGGTACGTACAATAGTCATATGAGGTCAGTACCGTCACCCAGGAGGCGCCCATGTCGTGCCCAGCAGGCACTTAGACCCGACCCGACCGCATCACTTCGTGATGCTAAACCCGATGAGAGGTCACCCGACATGAACGACAACGACACCTACACCATCCCGCCGCTTGCGGACGGTACACCGGACTGGGCAAGGGTCAATGCGTTTCTAGCGAAGATTCCCGAACTCGAAGCGCAGATCCGAGCAGCCGCAGCAGATGCGCGCGACCGAGCCATGGACGCACAACAGATCGCCAAGTGGAACGAGTTCGGCGTCACTGACGAACGACCGTCATGACCTACACTATCCGCGATGCGTTCGACCTGACAGCAGACGAACTACGGATCTATCTGACCATTGATACAGACGATGGCCCGCTTGTCCATGATTTCGCGACGATGGGCGACAGGCTAGACTGCAACGATGGATGTGCAGCATGCGCGTTCAACAATGATCTAGATGAGCGCACCGGCACCGACGATCATCCAATGACACCACGTCAAAACCTCATCGCCGGACTGAAGTACGACAACCCTGATGACGTGATCATCAACGTCGAGCCAAGTAGCGAGCAATATATTTGGATTGTCACCACTGACAAGGACAAGGCATACGTCGTATCTATCCCAGACGAAGCTATCCCTGCCGGGCGACCGTCATGAATGCCACAGCAGTACAGTCGTTGCAATGCTGGAGCATTAGTGAAGTGGCCGCGCGACTTGGCGTCAACGTCCGCACTGTCAACAGGCTCATCGCGAGCGGCGAACTGGCAGTACTCCCGATCCGCGGGCGCACCGTCGTGACAGAACAGGCGCTGATCGACTATCAGCGATTCAATGAAGTAAGGCGCACGCCGCGCAAGAGGACATCATGACCACAGGCTACGCCGTCGAGCAAAGATCAATGCCAGAGTATGCCGATTGGTTCGACATGATCCGTTCGTGCTACGACCCAACGTACAGCGGATACTTGAACAGCGGAGCCGATCCGGCAGTTCCAGATGACATTGCAGCACTACTCGCTGATCCAAACAGTCGGCCGGTGAGGATCGACCTGCGCTACGTGCCGCCGGAGATGCACGACAAGGCGCTGGAGAACATCCGTCGCCACAACAAGCCGCTGCCGCTGCCATGACACAGCAAGCCAACGGTACGAAAAGGCCATCACGCACCGTTCTACGAAATGCCGCAGAGCAGGTAATTGTCGACCATGCTGGCGATGTGATTAGGCTATTTCGTGAGGCAGAGCACTACGATGCGTTTATTGATTCGCTCGAACGGCTCGATGCGGCAGTCGAAATGCGGGCAGTGCTATAGCGATGATGACACCACGGCTTCACAAGTGCGGAGCGGTGACACGTCGCCATGCAGATGGGTCTTGTGTGCCGTGCACGCCTACACCGCCGCGTACCTTGATCGGCTGGTCATGGAACGTTGGAGCGGCCCACCGCCGACACCAGGGGATGAGTACATCCTCACCATGACAAACCGTCAGTGGAAGGCTAGGTTCGGCCACTTCGAGGACTGGCGCATCCACCACTGACAAACGAAACCCGCCAGGGACGTGCCCTGGAGGGCCGCGAGGGGCCGAGCGTGGGGAAGTGCCTACACGTATAGATTCTGTGCCAGGTGGCCCGTCATACGGTCGTCGGACGTCTTGTCGTAGTGGCATGGCGGACAGAGCAGCCGGTAATTTTCGACGAGGCCGTTGTTGATGTCCCGCACCGCGTCCAACGTTGCCCGGCGGCCCGTCGCCCGGCGGTAGCCTGCCCGGCCGCCCGTGACGTGATCGATCGCGTACATCCACCCGGCGTGACCGCACCACAGCCCGCGCGCGATCAGGATGGCCTCGGCTGCAGCGCGGCGCTTGGTGTACGTGGTCATGCGTAGAGGTTCTGCGCCTGAGCGGCGCCGACCTCATCGTCGCTGGGCATGTAGTGATCGTAGTGGTTCAAGGTCACGACACTGCTACTGTGCCCCAGCATTCTGCTGACGGTGCGGAGCGGGACGTGATCACCGAGCGCCAGTGTCGCAAAGGTGTGGCGCAAGGAATACAAAGTGACAGTAGCCGGAAGCCCGGCAGCCTTGACCAGTGGCCGGAAGTGATCACGGGCGATGTTCGTCGCGCCGATCGGGTTACCATGCCGGTCGCCGAACAGCAGAGCGCTATCCGGCTGATCGCCACGCAAGACCGTCAACGCCTCGACGGCGATCGGTGCCAGTGTGATTGTCCGCCGACTGCCCTTGGTCTTCGGTGTGCTGATTTCCCAGCCGTGATGTCCGCGTACGACGTTGCCACGTACCGTCACCGTACTGCGCTCAGCATCGATATCGGACCAGTGGAGCGCCATGTACTCACCGGGCCGCATGCCGGTGGTCAGTGCCAGGACCAGCAGCGCCTCGTACTCGGTGCCCTTGGCAACGTCCAGCAGCTTGCGAGCCTGCGCCCGCGTCAGGGGAACATTTTCCGCGTGATCATTCTTCGGCCTGCGGTCGCCCTTGTGGATCGGGTTGACGGCCAGGAGCTTGCGACTGACTGCGTCTTTCAGTGCACCACCTAGCACTACGTGCACATGACGGCGTGTCGTCGCGCCGAGTGGACGGTGTCCGTTACCACGCGCGAGTATGGAGTGAAGGTCGGCGATATCCTGCTCCGTCAGGCTCGCCAGCTTGTGGCCGCCCAGGTGAGGCACCACGTGGAGGCGGAGTAGCTGAGCGTACCGTCGCGAGGTCTGTGGCTTCAGTAGCGTGTGCTGCTCCGCGAGCCAGCCGTCGATGTACTCCGCGAGCGTCCCGCTGGCGACCAGGGTGACGGCGTGGGCCGCCAGGTCTGCCTTGTGGTTCGCCTCCGCCTGCGTCGTGCCGTAGAAGACGCGCTTCTTCCCGTCAATCGTCCGCTTGACGACCCACTGCCCGCGAGCGTTGACGTAGCCTCCGCCGCGCCTCTTCTGTCTTACCATGCCTAGACCCTTCCAACGCTCTGGCGTGAGGAGGGCATCGTATCACGTTCGGGGCATACGATGGGCATCACAGGGGCATACACAGCGGGACGACGGGCTCGAAAAGGTCGATTCTGAACTCAGGGCGACGTAGCCAAGTGGTAAGGCAGAGGTCTGCAAAACCTCCATCGTGGGTTCGATTCCCACCGTCGCCTCTCTCGCCCCAGGCGGGTGCTGAGCGTCAGTCGGTGTGCACGTCGGCGGCCGGCGCGGAGGCCGCGGAGCGCGCGTCCTCGGGCTCGGGCGGCAGGACGAACCCGACGTCCAGCGCCTCGGCGAGGGAGCGCAGCCTGGCGTAGAAACCGGCCGTGTGCGGCGACCGCGCCAGGCGCAGGCCGGCGAAGTCGAAGTGGTGCACCCACTCATGGAGAAGGGTGTTGAGGAAGACCTTCGGCGTGATCACCTGCTGGCGGACCGCGGTGCGGTGGTAGATGCGGATGCGGGCCTCGCTGACCGTCCCGCCGGCGAGCTTGCAGCGGTAGTACCCGTACGTCTTGCTGCGCAGACGGCGGCCGTCGTGCTCGTGAACCTGGGGGCGGTCGGCGATCACCAGAGCGCAGGCGGGCAGACCGGCGAGCTCGTCGAGCGTGTCGAGGAGCATCTGCCCGAGCCTGCGGCGCTCCACCGCCTCATCGGAAGCGTCGAGGATGCTCAGCACCAGGCCTCGGGCAACCACGTCCGGCGACACCGGCAGGCCGTTGCGCGCCTGGCTGCGGAGGTAGGTGGCGTCGGGGCGGCTGCGGCGACCGAACATCTGCTCGCCGAGTCTAGGCCGATGCGGAGTGCCGGCGGGCGCGGCGCGTTACCCTCTGCTCCGCCCCCGTGGCCCAATTGGCAGAGGCGGCCGGCTTAAACCCGGCTCCGGTGTCGGTTCGACCCCGACCGGGGGCAGCGTCCTGTCTCCGGGCCTACCAGCAGGACCCAGCGTCGGTCTGGAGCATCAGCGCGGTGGGCGAGAAGGCTCCCTGGGAGCCCGCCGCCGCCTCGATCGCCCCGGCGCCGTCGGAGGCGTTCGCCTGCCAGCGGAGCTGGATCGAGTACGTGGTTCCGGGTGTGAGCAGCACCGTTGTCTCCAGGAAGGCGGCATTCGGCGAGTACGCGGCCGCCCGGCCTCCCGACTCCCTCCACGCGGCGACGCCCGGGATCCCCGTCCCCGACGGCGTCACCAGCACGGCGATGTCCTGGTTGTCACCGCGGTGCTCCGTCCAGAGGTCGGCATTGGCGCTGACGGTTGCGGCGCACGTCGAAGTCGCCGACCCGACCACGGTCAGGGTTCTGGAGTCGAGGGCCGTCCAGGCGTCGCCCCGCGGCGGGACCCGCGAGTACTGCTGCTGACTGAAGGACGCGGTCACCGCTGCTGCTCCCGCGGGCCGGGTGATGGCGGTCAGGCTGGTGGGGGAGAAGCTCCCATTGGTCGGGCCGGCCCCTGCGACGATGGTGCCACCGCCGGGCCGGTTGGCCTTCCAGACGAGGGCGACGTCGTAGCTGACGTTGGCGGCGGCGTGCAGCAGCGTCTGGACGAACGCCGCGTTCGGGGAGTAGGTACCCGCGAGGCCCCCGGATTCCTTCCAGGCGACCAGCGTCCCGTTGACCATGATGCCGATGTCCTGGTTGAAGCCCGCCGTCTCGGTCCAGAGGTCGGCGTTGCCGCTGAGGATGACGTCCGCCGGCGCCGCCGCCGCGGGGATCGTCAGGCGAAGCCGTCCGTCCATCGCCTGCCAGGCGCTGGCCGTGCCGGCGGCCATGGTCGGCTGGGTGTCCGTGACCGTCGCGGTCGCGACCACCGTCCCAACCGCCGGTTGGCGCACCGCCAACCGGGTGGGGGAGAAGTCAGCCGAGATGGGGCCGGCGCCGGCCCAGATGGCGGCTCCCGCGGGGCGGGCATCGATGTTGGCCTTCCACACCAGTGTCACCGTGTACGTCTCCCCAGCCACGGCGTTCACCGTCGTCTGCACGAATGCGGCGTTGGGCGAGAAGGTGCCGGCGAAACCGCCCGACTCCTTCCAGGCGACCACGGTCTGGTTGACCATGATCCCGATGTCCTGGTTGAACCCCGCGGTCTCCGTCCAGAGGTCGGCGTTGGCGGTGATGATCATGGGCCCGGACTGGGCTGCGGTAGTGCTCACCGTGAGGGCGGACGCATCGATCGGCTGCCATGTGAGCCCATCGCTCGGCGGCCAGAGCCGGTACTGCGCGGTGCTGACCGCGACGCCGTCGGCGAGCACCGTTGCGGTGGCGTGCGCAATCGTGGAGTCGCTGCGGGTGAGCGTCACCGTGAGGACGGCGGGTCCCCGCGACGGGCCCTGGTACGAGATCGCCAGCGTGCACGAGCCGGACACTGGCAACCTTGCCCCGAGACACCCCCCATTCGCCGGGTTGGTGACCGAAAAGGCCGTGGCGTTGCTGCCGCTGAGCGCGACGCTGTCGACGTGCGGCGACTCGAAGCCGTCGTTGGTGAGCGTCAGCGACCGTGTCCCGGTCTGGCCGAACTCGAGTGTGGACGGGGAGAGCGCGGGCCGGGACATCGGCGCCGGGGGCCCGTTGGGCGTGCCCATCCCGGTGGGCCCGTCATAGCCGGCGCTCGCGTTGCAGAAGTACGCGGAGGAGCAGTCCGATGGGACGACCGCGCTGCTGCCCGACGCGGGGTCGTTCAGGGAGGCCCCCGGCGCGTACCAGGGCTGGCCGCCGGCGCCGTCGCCCTCGCCGCCGGCCAGCGCGTCCATCCCGGCCACCAGCGGTGCTGACAGACTGGTGCCGCCGAACACCTGCCAGCCACCCTGGAAGTACACGGCGAGACCCGTGGCCGGGTCGGCGACCGCGGAGACGTCGGCGACCATCCGATTGGGACAGCCCGGGTCGTGCTGCCACGCCGGTTTGGGCTCATTGCTGCTGCAGCCGCTGCCCGTCGCCGACCCGTGAATGTATGCCCACGCGGTCTCCCGCCAGCCGCGCGCGGTGGAGGAGTCGCGGGACAGAGACGTCCCCCCGACCGCGGTGACGAACGGGGAGGATGCCGGGAAGGACGGCGCCCCGGCGACCGGGCAGGTTGTGGCTAGATTCACCTGGTTGGGGTTGTCGCTCGACATGAATCCGCCGTCTCCCGATGAGACCGTGATCGGCAATCGCGGGCGGTTGAGCGCGGAGTCCCACCCCGACTGATCCGTACCAGGGCCCTCGCACGCGCCGAAGCTCAGGCTGAGCTCGGTGGCGCCCAGGCTGACGGCCTCGTCGAACGCGGCGATCAACGAGGCATCGCCGTCGTCATTGGCCTCGACGAGCAGGATGTGGCAGAGCGGGCATGCCGCTGATACCGCCTCGACGTCAAGATCGATCTCCTCGGGCCAGCCCCCGGTGCCCGGCGCCGGGTAGGTGGTACCGCCCTGCTGGTCGACCTTGCGAAAGCAGCCGCTGGCCGGGGTGCACGCGGGCAGTCCCCAGTTCGCGCGGTAGGCGGCGAGGTCGCTGCTGACACTCGCGTTGTCGAAGGCGTCCACGACCGCCACCGTCTGGCCGCTTCCCGCTCCGACGGGCAGGTTGTACGCGGCCGCGATGTCGGCAGGGCCATACCCACGCGACGGCCCCGCCGCCAAGGCGGCACCGGGACGCTGCGAGAGTCGCCGGCCTCCGATCGTCTGGGCCCGCACCAGGCAGGCGCGGTGGCCCGCCAGCGGCGCGGCGCACAGCCCGGTGCTCGAGACCGCCCCGGCCGGCGGTGCGGACGTCGCCGCCGCGCTGACGGGTGCGATCGCGACGAGGCCGGCCGCCGCCATCGAGGCGGCCAGAAGGAGGGTCAGCACACGGAAGGGCGGACGGAGCATCTGGCGGTCACTGTCAGCCACCGCCCGGGCGCTCATGGGGCGGGCGCCCACTTCGTCACCGTGCCGTCATCCGGCCGTGCGACGAGGGCTCCCACACGGCTCATCCCGACGCGGCGACGGGCGAGGTGCAGAAGGCGCAGCGACGAGCGGCACGTGGGATATTGCTCAGGCATTCGGGGCACTCGCGCGTGGTTGACGCGTCCGGCGGAGCGGCACGCCGCCCCTCGAGCTTCTGCATGGGCAGCACCAGGCCGAAGTACACCGCCGCGGCGACGACCACGAAGGCGATGAGCAGGCTGACGAAATCCCCGTAGCGGAAGGTTCCGTGCCCGATGGTGAAGGTGGAGCCGGAGAGGTCCTGGCCACTGCCGGGGATGGCGATGAGAGGATTGATGATGTCCTTCACGAAACCCTGAACGAGCAGTCCAAAGGCGCCGCCGATGACAAAGGCGACGGCCAGCCCGACGACGTTGCCCCGCAGGATGAACTCTCTGAAACCTTTCACCACGATCCTCCGCTGGTCATGCGCCGCCACCAGGGCGGCGTCCACAGGGTGGCCGGGCCCTCGGTGCGCTGTCAAACACAGGTGGCGGGCTGGGACGTTCGCGGTACCCTGCGCGAACCCCACGATGGCCCCTGAGAAGCGAGTTCCACGACGCGGCATGGGCCGTCCGCGTGCCCACCGTGCCATCGACGCCACGGTGATGTGGCGCCTCGGTGCCGCGCACTACGACACGTCATCGACGGCGGCGAGCGAGTCGGTGGTGCCACGGCAGTTCTGGGACGACTCCGCGGTGCGCAACCCAGCCGCCGTGTCGGTGGCGGGAAGCTGGCAGCACCGGGACGGCACCGAGTTGCGCCTCGAGGCCCCGAGCGCTGGCCCCGGCGGTCACCCGGGCGCCGGCAAGCTGATCGCGACGGCACGGCTCGCGCCGAGGGCGGCGCCGGATGCGCCGATGGTCCTGATCGTGCACGGCTACGCGGTCCCGATCCCCTTCTGGGACGCGCTCCAAGCCCGCAGCCTGCGTCGCCGAGGCGCCCACACCATGCTCATCGACCTGCCATTTCACCTCCGCCGGCGGATGCCCGGGCGGCACAGTGGTGACGGGTTCTTCGGGACCGACCCGGCACGGATCCGCGCCACCGTCCGCCAGTCGGTGGAGGACGCGGCCGCGCTGGTGGCCTGGGCACGGCGCGAGGTGACGCCCTCGGTGGCGGTCCTCGGCGTCAGCCTCGGTGGGCTCGTCGCGACGCTGCTCGCCGCCGAGATCGAGCTGGACGCTGCGGTGGCGGTGGCGCCCTTCTGCGACGCGCCGGCGACACTCATCGAGCGCATGCCCCGCAACGCGAGGCGGCGGATCGGCCTCAGCGCGACCAGCGGCGGCGCCTGGGGGGCGGACCCGGCGGCCGCCCGCGCCCTTCTCGACGAGGCCCTGGCGCCGATCGTCCCCCGCAACCTGGTGCCGCGCACGTCGCCGGCGCGGATCACGCTGGTGCGCCCCGAGCTGGACATGATCGTCGGACCGGAGCCGATCGCCGAGTTGGCGGCCACGTGGGGCACCGACCTGTGGGACTACCCATTCGGCCACATCACCGTGATGAACGCCCCGCACATCGGGTCGAGGATCCGCGACCGGCTCCTCGAGCGGCGCCGTGATCACGGTCACGAGCCCGCCGCCCTGGTCCCGGCGGCGGTGTGAGCGGCCGCGCGTTGAGGCCAGACCTGGCGCTAACCGCCGCGAGACCGGTGCTCCGACCCCCGCTGCTATCCTCGCCCCGATGAGCGACACCCGCCCGATCGGGGTCTTCGATTCCGGCGTCGGCGGCCTGACCGTGCTGCAGCAGATGCACAGCCTGCTTCCCGGCGAAAAGCTCATCTACCTCGCCGACCTGGCCCACTTTCCCTACGGTCCGCGCTACCAGCACGAGGTCCGGGATTTCGCCCTGCGCATCATCGATCACCTCGTCGGGCTCGACACCAAGCTGGTGGTGGTCGCCTGCAACACGGCCACCGCCGCCGCGCTTGGCGCCGCCCGCGAGCGCTTCGACGTTCCGCTGGTCGGTGTCATCGCCCCCGGTGCGCAGGCCGCCGTCGAGGCCACTCGCAACGGCCGCGTCGCCGTCATCAGCACCGAGGGCACCCGCGCCAGCGCGGAGTACGTGCACGCCATCAAGGAGGCAAACCCGGGAGTCGGGGTACTCGGCCTGGCCGCGCCCGACCTGGTCGACATCGTCGAGGCCGGGGATGCCGAGGGTGCGCGTGCACAGGCGATCATCGCGGGAATCCTCGACGAGGTCACCGGCTGGGGAGCGGACACCCTCGTGCTGGGATGCACCCACTATCCCCTGCTCCGCCCGGCGATCCACCGCGGCCTCGCCGGCCGGCCGATGACGGTGATCGACAGCGCCGAGACCACGGCGGAGCGGGTGGCGCGAATCCTCGCCGTCAACCGACTCGGCGCCGGCGATCGGACGTCGACGCCGCCCGACCTGCTGGTCACCGCGGCCCCGCGGCGGTTCGCCGCGACCGCGGAGCTCCTCTTCGGGGAGGCGCTGCCCGAGCCGACGGTGGTGCCGCTCTGGGACACCGCGGCCACCGGGGCTGCCTCGTGAGCGTCGTCGTCGACGAGCTTCTCGCGCCCATCGCACCCGACCTCGTCGAGTTCGAGCGGCGGCTGGTGGCGTCCGTCGCCGCCGACCTCGGCCCCATGGCCGATGCGATGGAGCACATCGTCCGCGCCGGCGGCAAGCGGCTGCGACCCGCCCTGGTGCTGCTCAGCGCGGGCCTCGGTGACGCCGACCGCGACCACGCCTTCAACCTGGCGATGGGCATCGAGTTCATCCATACCGCGACGCTGGTGCACGACGACCTCATCGACAACGCGCGAACCCGTCGCGGCATCACCACCATCCACGAGACCGTCGGCGCCAACCCCGCGATCATCATCGGCGACTACTACTTTGCCAAGGGCGCCAACCTGCTGGCATCGATCGGTGAGCCGAACATCGACCTCGCGATCAGCAGCACGGTGATGACCATCTCGATGGGTGAGTTGCTCCAGCTCACCAGCCACCGTGATTATGACCAGACCCTCGAGGAGTACCACCGCAAGATCGCTCGCAAGACGGCGGCGCTGCTGGAGACGTGCTGCTACTGCGGTGCCGTCGTCGCCCACCTCGACGACGGCCGCACCGAGTCGCTGCGGCAGTACGGGTACCTGCTCGGCATGGCCTTCCAGATCGCCGATGACGTGCTCGATTACACGGCCACCGCTGCGGAGATCGGCAAGCCGGTGGGCGCCGACCTGCGCCAGGGGACGGTGACCCTGCCGCTGATGCTGGCGCTGCAGGAGGCCGTCACCGGGCCGAGGCTGCGGGCGGTGCTCGCCAAAGAACAGATGACCGACGCCGACTACGACGAGGTCGTTGCCCTGGTGCGACACTCCGGCGCCATCGACCGCACCGAGGCGCAGGCACACGACTTCGCGATGCGTGCCCGCGCCAAACTGGGCACGTTCGATCCCTCTCCCGCCCGCAGCACGCTGGAGCGTGTCTGCGACTACGTGGTGCAGCGCCGCACCTGATCACAGCACCGCCGGGCTGGTACGGTCAGACCGTGTGGTCTAGCCGTCCTCGGCCAGCGCGCCGACGCGCACCAGCTGGCGGCGGAATGTCAGCGCCCAGACGGCGAGCACCACCGCGGCGACGCACAGCCCCGCGGCCTCGATGAGCGTGGCTGCAAGCGAGCCGCGGGCGAGGCGGTCCCCCGACAGCGCCGCGACGACATACCGCGCCGACCGTCCGGTGTCGACCAGCGCGATGACCGACAGCACCACGAGCGCCACGCGCACGACGGTGTACTCGCGCAGCAGGCCGGCGCGCATCTGCGCAGCGTTCAGGCTCTCCACCGGCGCCCGCCCCGCGGGAGGCTCCGGCGGGCCGCGGCGAAGGCGCAGCAGTGCTACCAGGAAGAAGAACGCGGCCGCCCACCCCGCCCAGGCGGTGGCCGCCGTCGAGCCGTGCGCGAGGAACATGGTCAGCCGGCCGCCCCCGGTCTCGGCGGCGAAATGGGCCTGGATTGCCAGGCCGGCGGAGCCGGCCACGCCCGCGACGATGGCGATGGTGATCACCGTCGCGACACGTGGCGCGGCCGCGAGCCGATTGAGGAAGAACAGCTCGGCGGCCGGTCGCAAGCGCACGGGACTGCCGCGGTCCGCCATCACATGGCATTGTAGGCCCGAATCCCGATGAGCAGAACACGTGCCCACACCCACTCCCTGCGCGTGCTCACGTACAACATCCTGCTCGGTGGCGCTCGCCGCGAAGAGCACATCAGCGCGGTGCTGCGCCGTGCGGATGCGGATGTGATCGCATTGCAGGAGGTGAGCAACCCCGAGTTTGCCACCCGGCTGGCGCGCGAGCTGCACATGGAACTGCTCATCGGCGCGGCAAGCGACGGAACCGGCCTCAACATCGCCATCCTGTCGCGACTGGCGGTGCGCCGCTGGCACAACCAGACGCACCGCGGCCGGATGCTGCGCAGCCACCTCGAGGCCGACGTGGCGACCGGGGGCGCCCGCGTCCCGGAGTTGCGCATCCACGCGGTCCACCTTGCGGCTCGTTTCGGCGAGCGCAACAAGGGGGAGGCGCGGCGGCTGAGGGAGCTGGCGGCGCTGCTCGGCGACATCGGCGACGCGTCCGGAACCGCACACCTGGTCGCCGGTGACTTCAACGGCCTGGCACCCGGTGACCACCTGGAGGCCACCGCCTTCTTCGCACGCATGGCGGAGCTGCGCAAGGCGCGGGCCCTGGTCCGTCATCCCAGCGGCCTCGTCGGTCCGCGCCCTGCCCATTCCGCGGATGCCGAGCGCGAGATCGAGGAGGCATGGCTGGCCGCCGGCGTCGATCCCCGTCTCGACGTCGGCATCCCGGTGCTGCCCTTCCCGGTGTACCCGCTGACCGCGCTCCTCCCGCGCAGTGCCGCCGTCGACCGGCTGCTCGGACGCACCATCCCGCGCGCCACGGTCGCGCGCATGCTCGAGGCGGGCTACATCGACAGCTTCCGCCGCCTCCACCCTCGGGCCACCGGGTACACCTGCGCCACCTGGATGCCGGCGGCACGAGTCGACTACGTCTTCGCCGACCCGGTGCTGGCCGCCGGGCTCACGCACTGCGAGGTGATCGGCAGCCGTCGCCGGCCCGACCACGAGGCGCTGGTCGCCTCCGACCACTTCCCCGTCGTCGCCGACTTCGAGGTGTAGAGGCCTACTCGCCTGCCACCGGCGCGCTCGCGGCGGGAGGCGCGTCCGGTGTGCCTCCGCCCCCGGGGCGGCGGTGGCGGCGACCACCGCGGCGGCGGCGCCGTACACCCGCGGCGGGGGAGGCGGTGCTGTCGGCAGGGGGACGGCGCCGGGTCCGTGGCCCGTCGTTGATGCGCGGGGGAGGGGGCTGCGCGACGGCGAGAAGGTCCCCGAGGGTGCGCCAGCCGAACTTCTCCCGGCCGAGGCGGACCAGCTCGATGAAGCAGGCTGCGGTGGCCTCGGCGTCGGCCAGGGCGTGGTGAGGACGGCGGTGCCGGACGTCGAGCTCGTTGCACATGCGCTCGAGACCGATGGTGTCGCGCAGGTCCCAGAGCGCCCCCGCCATGCGGCTGGTGTCGAGGTTGTCGGCGTCGATCGCGGTCTCCATGGTGCTGGCGATCAGCCGGGTGTCGAACGCGTCGGCGCTGTGTTCGACGAGGACCGCTCCCCGGCAGAAGCGGCGGAACCGGTTCAGCACGCGCTCCACGGGAGGCGCGCCACCGAGGCTCTCCGGGCCGATGCCGTGGATGCGCTTCGCATAGGGGTTGATGCGGTCGGTGCTGTGCACCAGCGTTTCGAACGACATGATGTGCCGGTCAAGTGTGAAGGCCACCGCGCCGAGCTCCACGAGCCGGTGTGGCGACTGGCCGGTGGTCTCGCAGTCCAGGGCGACGAAGCGCAACTCCTCTATCTGTGTCTGTGGTCCGGGACGGTCCAGCGGAGGCCCGTCGGCGTCTGCCGCGTCGTCGTCGATGGTCGCGAACGGCTCGACGCCCGACGGACCGAGCCGCGGCACGAAACTGTCGCCGACCGGCACCAGGCCGCGCCGCCGGCCGTACCGCGGCCGGCCGCCACCGCTCTGTTCAGGGCTCGCGTCGGGGCCCTCGCCGTCCCCCGGTGACTGGGAGATCGGTCCGGCAGACGTCAAGCCGGGATCCTGAACATGCCTTGATCGTAGCGCACGTCGACGGCGGCGGCCGTCACCGCCCGGTCGCCCGCACGGGGGCTTCCATATACTGGGCCGGTCGATTCGCCCGGAGCAGGACGCTCGCCGCCGGCGCGCAGCCGCCCGGATCGCAGGAAGTCCTCGATGCACATCGTCGCCGCCGGGCTCAGTTTCCACAGCGCGCCCATATCGGTGCGAGAGCGCGCCGTGGTGCCCGAGTCGGAGGCCCATCAGCTTCTCCGCTACTTGGTCGGTCATTGCGGCCTGCGCGGCGCCGCCGTGCTGTCGACGTGCAACCGCACGGAGTTCTACGTCAGCTGCCCGACCACCGAGCTTGCCGACGAGGTCGTCCCTCGCCTCGCGCTCTACCTCGACCCATCCGACGACGGCGCGGTCGGCGACCATCTCGTCGCCGTTCGCGACGCGGAGGCGATCCGGCACATGCTCCGGGTGGCGGGAGGGCTCGAGAGCATGGTGGTCGGTGAGGCACAGGTGCTCGGCCAGTTCCGGGACGCGCACCAGGTCGCGCGCGAGGCGGGCAGCCTCGACGCGCGCCTCGACTACGTCATGCGCCGAGCGGTCTCCGCCGGCAAGAGGGTACGCACCGAGACGGCCGTCGGCCGTCGCGCCGGGAGCATCGCCGACGCCGCGGTGACGATCGCCCGCGAGATGACCGGCGACCTCGACGGCCGGGGCATCCTTCTGGTCGGCGCGGGCACGATGAGCGCACTCGCGGCCCGGCGGCTCCAGGATGCCGGGGCACGGCTCATGGTGATCTCGCGCAGTGGCGACTCGGCTGTGGCCCTGGCGTCGACCCTTGCCGGCAGCGCGATTGCCGTGACCGACCCGCTGACGGTCGCCGACCAGGTCGACGTCGTCATCTGCACCACCAACAGCAGCGCGCCGGCGCTGACCGCGGCCGATGTCGCCGCCTTCCAGCAGCTGCGCTCGCATCGCCCGCTGGGCATCGTCGACATCGCCGTCCCCCGCGACGTCGAGGCCGCGGCCGGCGCCATCGCCGGGGTCACGCTGATCGACGTCGACGCGGTCGGCGAGCGCATCGCCCACTCCCAGGGTCAGCGCCAGGCCGCCCTCGCCGAGGCCACGGCAATCATCGAGGCCGAGGTTGCCCACGCGGTCACGGTGGTGGGCGAGCGGGACGCCGCGGGTCCCACCATCGGCGCGCTGGTGCGCCGCGCCGAGTCGGTGCGCAGGCGCGAGGTCGAGCGCACCCTGGCCCGCATGCCGGATGTCGACGCGGCCACCGCCACGCGCATCCAGCAGCTCAGTCGCAGCATCGTCAGCAAGCTCCTCCATGCCCCGATCAGCCATCTCCGCGACTTCGCCGACGATCCGGCTGTGGCCCTGACCCTGCGCGACGCCTTCGATCTCGATGCGCCGGAGCGCGTCGACGGCGACGAGGGCGATAGCAGCGCAGCGGCGTCGTGACCGCGGCCACCGGGGCGGCCGTCCTTCGGCTGGCGACCCGCGGCAGCGCACTCGCCCGTGCCCAGGCCGCCCTCGCCGTGGCGGCGCTGGGC